>ENA-ORIJ01000016-ORIJ01000016.1-human-gut-metagenome-genome-assembly--contig:-NODE-16-length-229271-cov-32.2367_pt1 | contig 229271 bp, 174 predicted proteins | sample MGYA00243030_ERZ508746 | MGnify/ENA primary metagenome ERZ508746 (study PRJEB26277, sample SAMN04329826) | human gut metagenome | biome: human-associated habitat | host: Homo sapiens | place: USA... | reverse complement strand
CTTGGGCAGGTAAGAAAGGCAACGTGGCTGCAGGGCAACTCTTGATTGGTCAATTGGGAAGTGAAACTGCCACTGTTACTCCTGCTTCTTATGATTTGGGTGCACAAGAATTGACTTTGGTGGACATTGATGGCAAAACAGCTCCTGTTACTGTTACAGCTACAGCTGCAGAAGGCGACTATGTAACCGATCGTGCCGCTTCACCTAGCGGGAAATGGAATTTGGCTATTGCAATGACCGATGAAGTTACCGCTGACAATATTGCCACTGCTTTCACCAAGAAAGTAAACGGTGTAGATAAAAACGTGAAATATGCTTTGGCTGTGAACGGTACTGTAATGACAGGATATGAATATGTTATTGACACTCAGACCGTAAACGAAAGCAAGACTAACACGGCTTATAATAAAGCCAATATTGGGTTGGCAAGTGCAAACGTGGCTTTAGGAACTTCTACTTTGTCACTTAATGCCGCTACTGCAGCTCAGGCTTATGATTCTTATTTAACATTCGAAGGCGCAAGTAAAAGTTTAGCCGAAGCCAAGGGTATCACGGTAGACGGTATGAACATTACTGTTCCTGCTACTGCTGCTGCAACTCCCGGTTTAAGCGTTACTGTTAACATTCTTGATATCACAGGCAAGATAGCTAAAAATAACGTTGCCCTTACGATTGCAGGTACTTCTGTATCTGAGACAGAAACTGTTGCTCCGGTTAGCATCAAAATCAGCACAGTGAACTCGTTCTCTGTTGATTTGGGTACTATCTTTACCAACTTGGATGCAAACATCGCTCAGAATGCAGATGCAACTAAAACAACTGTAACTACTGCAGACGGTAACTTCTTTGCTCTGACTAGCACAACCGCAGCTAACGGATTGTTTAATGTGGCAGGCAACGATAAAATTGCATTCAAGCAAGCAGATGGCGGTGCTGCATCAATTGCTGCACGCAATGCTACCAAAGCTGTTATTACTCTGAACTATGCTGGCAGCAAGTATACAACAGCAGCCAAAGACCTTGCAAACATCTACGGTACATTCAATTTGACTTTGACATTGAAAGATAAGCAGGGTAATGAATTGAAGAAGGTAATTGTTCCTGTAACAGTTTCTAAACCTGAATTCGATGACTATTATACTGCAAATCAATATGCAGGATGGAATGAAGGCGTATTAAGTTCTGTAATTGATAACTCAGGTAATACTCCTGCATTTACAATGCCGACTAACTTGTATACTATTAACAAAAAGGCTGATGGTACTACTGGTATGACTGATGCTCAGCCGGACTATGTTTATACATACAAGAAAGCAGCAGTTGATAATAGTGAGGTTAAAGAGGCAGCTTCAATTACTTTCAATGACGTCGTTAAAGATGGCTTCCTTAAAACTACTGATTACAAAGTAAAAGCCAGCAACGAAGTTGTAACAGTTAATGCTTTGACAAATGGCGGTAGTGCAGAAGACAATGAAATCTCAGTATCTAAAGAGTTTACCATGAAACTTGCTCCTGCTTTCAACAAAGCTAAGTTGGTTTACTATACGAACGGTGTTGCAGGTACAGTAGCTGCTGTTAATGCAGACGGTATTATTGCACCTCTCACAGGAGACGGAACCGCAAACAAACCGAAAAATGGTCTTGCATTGCAATATGGTGATGAAGAAATTGCAGTAAGTACCACTGCTATCCCTGCATCTGCAAGCGATGATCATAAACTAGGTGGATACAAAGTGACTACAGGTTCTGCAGCTACAGGTGCAGTCGTAGTTGGCTTCGCTAAATCTGCAGAAAGTGCAGGTACGGGTGTTAATTTGGAAACAGGTGATACCGGTGTGAAAATTACTGGCTTGAATGCAGGTCAGGGAGGTGAACTGGTGGTTACTTTCACAGACTACGCAGGAATCAAAACTCAGGCGACAATTGAATACAAGAAGTAATAAACTTCTTTACTGATAAGAAGAGAAGGCATCCAACCCGTGGATGCCTTCTCTTTTTCTACTTTTAGATTTCTCCCCAATGGAAGTTTTTCTTGAGAAGAGAAAAAGCAAAGGGGCTGTCACATTTTTCGGACAGCCCCTTCTTTATTGATAGTTACAGAATAACCTTATTCTTATCAAGTACTTTTTATTCAACGGTAACTTTAACCTTAATCGGGTTAACTTTAACAAATCCCCAAGTATCTGTTACAGAAACATTGATAGTTTCTTCAGTTGTTGTAGCAATATTCTGTGGCAATACCTGAATGTAACCTTCAACTACTGTTTTTCCGTCAGTAGCCATAGCTGCATCAAAAGCTTTACCGTCGTTACCAATCTTAATTACACGGTCGCTGGCTACAGCAGCTTCTACGCTTGCGATTTCAGGACGTTTCCAATAGCCTCCCTCTTCATTAACAGCATCTTGCAATACTTTGTAAGCTACCTTGTTGTAAGTTGTACCCTGGATGTCTTTATTACCCAGTTTGTATCCGTCTACAGAAGTTGCAGGAATTTCAACTGCTGATTCAATAGAAGTTACAGTACCTTCAAAGATCGGGCTCATTACTTTCACTTTGAATACATATTCGCCTTCACCTTCACCGTAAGCCCATCCTTCATAGTCTTTGTCGCTAGCAATTACGATTAATTCTTTTGCATAACCGGCAGGAATGTTAGTCTTTTCATCTGCATCAACATCAGCTTTCAATGTAATCTTAGCGTTTTCGTCAAATGTTTCGGCTACGTCAGCCAAATCAGCAGATGTATAGTCACCTACAATTGCAGTTTCATCATCCATATCAAGAGAAACTTCCGGATATTTAGCAAATGCACGTTTCAAGCTATAAGCAGCTTCACCGTTAGTTTGATCTGCTACATTCATGTATGCGTAAGCAACATCACCCTTGAACACTGCGGCTTCTGTAGCGAACATGCTAGCCAAAGTCGGAACAGTGAACTTGAACGGAACAACTACTGAGTTAAGTTCAGAATCACCTGTTGTAGTGAATGTTACTTTTGCATAATATACAGTATTTACTTTGAACACCTTAGAAGCAGTAGCATTGGTTACAGCAAATTTCATGTCAACTGCAGATTTTATAGCGTTTTCGGTGAGTTCTTTGCCTTCTGCGTCAACGAAGGTCAAGGCAACACCTGCGGCGTTATCACCTTCTACTGCTGCCTTTTCGCATTTCGCATCTGAGTAGAATGCAACGCTGGCATTAGCTACTTTTCTCTTCCATGCATCAAGTTCGTTACCCAAAGCCTTAGTCATGGTTGCCATATCAGCTGTGAAGAAGTTCTTGTCTTTTGATACATCTTCTGTATTGTTTGCAACAATAGCCAAAGTTCTAGTAGCATAATCTGCATCAGTAACAATTACATCAGATAAAGTAACTGTGATAGTTTTTTCAGCAACCTTACCACTATTGTCCAAAGTATGAACTGTCAGATCGAAATTAGCAGCAGTTACCACGTCAGGAGTCTTAGTGATAGTGAAAGTGCCTTTTTCATTGTCGAATTCCAAACCGAACAATTTGATATCTTCTTGGCTTGCGCTCAAATATAAGTCATACAAATCTTCTTCATTCTCAACAGTTACAGAATGTGCTTTTCCGGCATCTACAGTAACTGCTTCGTTTTCTACCTCCTTATCGTCAACAAGAATGTCACCGATTGCGGCAGTCGCAGCTTCGATTTGGAATTTCATATTATATTCTGCACGATAAACCTTATTGGCAGTCAAAGCATAATAACCCTTACCTACTGCCATTGCTTCACCTAACGCATTGCTTGCCTTGTCATCTGCCAAAGTAAACTGTTTAACAGTCATGTGGTAAAGTCCGTTTCCATAAGCAGCTCTAACTTCTGTTGCGTAGTTCTTATCTTCGTTAGCAACGAAAGTCACATTAGGAAGCACTTCATTTTTACCGTTAATAGCTACAAATTCAATAGCCGTTGCGTCAACGTCTACAGGATTCACTCTTACAGAAACTTTGTTCTCTGCATTATCTGCTACGATGAATTTAGCAGAAGTCACAGTTTTTCCGGTAGCTTTTTCCCATGCCTTTTTATTTTCGGCAGTAATGCCAAAAGTATATTTGTTCAACTTTACAGTTGTTTCTGCACCGTTAGCTACGCTCAAACTAGTAATTCTAGAAGCAGCAGTAGGCAATTCAATTACAGTTTCTTCGCCTTCAGCATTAACAAAAGTCAAAATAAAGCCTTCTGTCTGAGAGCCAGATACAGTTACTCCTGTTGCAGGAATACCTGTTGTTTTATAAGTACCATCAGCTTGAAGTACAGCCCATTTGCCATCTTCTACTTTTACAGCCGGCTTGAATTCAGTAACAGGAGCATCTGCAGATATTTTAATGCCTGTTGCTTTGCCATCAATGTAAAGTTCACCGTTTTCTACTTTGCAAATTGAGCCTACTTCATCTTTCAGCTCGATAGTTTTATCTCCGGCGTTTTTGAAAGAGACAACAATATTATCGCCATCTTTGGTTACATTGGTAACATAGTCACCTTCACCGATTAACTTTTTCAGTTCTTCGATGCCTGCTTTGTTAGCATCAATTTGTCCCTGCAGGTTATCGATGTCGTCATCGTAATCCTTACAAGATACAAATGTTCCTGCCGAGGTAACCATTAAGGTTCCGAACAGGATTGCACTTAAAAATTTTTTGTTCATAATAGAAAAACTTTAAATTTATAAATTTAAAAACTCAATTGTTTATTATTAATCAAAGGACTCAATCGTATTTCAAAGGAATTTTGAATGATTTATCGGGGTACCGTGAAGGGACCATGCCAACTTCTTTAGTAAAAGCAGAATAGAAGACACTTCTGGATGTAAATCCACAGAGCTTGACAAGCTCTTCCGGGGTATACTTACCCTTGTCTAATAAGAGTTTTGCATATTTTACGCGGCACTTATTTAATAGATGTTTAAAGTTGCATTTAAAGTAATGATTGACGACATTTGACAGGTAGGTAGTATTCGTGCCGAATACTATCTACCCTTTGTAATATTCAGTATATCAGAAGTATAGAAGGAAGGCTTAATATGGTGAGGTCCTGTAAAGGACCCTTTTATTATTTATAGTTGATAGTTAGATCCGGTAAACTATCGACAGCTTTTTGCTTCAGTTCATCTATTATATGTACATACTTTTCGGTGTGTCTGGTTGTTGAGTGGCCGGCAAGGGAAGCGGCGGTTTTAATGTTGGCTCCATTTGCCATGATATTTGTGATAAAAGAGTGGCGGGCAAGGTGGAATATACACGGCAAAGCAAGCAACAGCGAACAGGTATAGATTAAACGTAAACCGTTAGGAATAAGCGATATTTCGGTATTTTGCGAAGTTGAAAAAATGCAAACGACAACGGAATATTGAGGTTGTTCAGTTACCAAACCGTTAGCCGGGCAGTTACCGAAACGGGAACAGGTAACGGAAAGCGATGAAAAGAAATCCCCACCGTTTTGTTTGCGTTAATACACAGTGTTTTGCGCATCAAGGGACGCTTATATGGCAAGTAAATTTGCACTTAAAAATATAAGCGTATGAAAGTAGAAAAATTCAAGGTGCTGCTCTACCTCAAAAAGAGCGGACTGGACAAGTCGGGCAAGGCTCCCATCATGGGACGCATTACCGTCAACCGCACGATGGCGCAGTTCGGATGCAAGCTGTCATGCCCTCCCGAACTGTGGAATCCCTGTGAAAGCCGTCTGAATGGCAAGAGCAAGGAGGCGGTGGAAACCAACACCAAGATTGAGAAACTGTTGTTGGCGGTAAACAACGCCTTTGACAACCTTGTGAGCCGTAAAATGGATTTCGATGCCACCGATGTGAAGAATCATTTTCAAGGAAGTATGGAAACGCAGATGACACTCATGCGAATGACTGATGTTGTCTGTGACGACCTCAAAGCCCGTATTGGTATTGACCGTGCGAAAACTTCTTACTCGACTTATCATTATATGCGTCTGACACTTGGTGAGTTCATTGGGCATCAGTACAAGGTCAAGGATTTAGCATTTGGGCAGCTTACGGAACAGTTCATCCATGACTATCAGGTTTTCGCTATGGAGAATAAGGGTTATGCAATAGATACTGTCCGACATCACCTTGCCATACTGAAAAAAATATGCCGTCTGGCTTATAAGGAAGGCTATGCAGACAAAATCCATTTCCAGCATTTCACCCTGCCCAAGCAGTCGGATAAAACCCCACGGGCATTGAGCCGTGAATCGTTCGAGAAAATCCGTGATGTGGAAATTGAACCGCATCGTAAATCTCACATACTGGCAAGGGATATGTTTCTCTTCGGGTGTTATACCGGGGTCTCGTATGCGGATGTGATATCCATTACCGATGAGAACTTGTACACGGACGATAACGGAGCGTTGTGGCTGAAATACCGCAGGAAGAAGAACGAACATCGGGCAAGCGTGAAGTTGCTTCCCGAAGCGATTGCACTGATTGAAAAGTATCACAGTGAGGACAGGGACACATTGTTCCCTTTACTACGCTGGCCTAATCTTAGAAGACACATGAAGGCGTTGGCGGCATTGGCTGGCATCAAGGATGATTTGTGCTATCATCAGGCGAGGCATAGTTTCGCCTCGCTGATAACGCTCGAAGCGGGTGTGCCGATTGAGACCATCAGCCGGATGCTGGGACATTCCGACATTTCCACCACTCAAGTATATGCCCGTGTCAGTCCGAAAAAACTCTTCGAGGATATGGACAAGTTCATAGAGGCGACACAAGATTTCAAACTAACCCTATAAATCCAACAACAATATGCGAAGCACATTTTCATTATTGCCATATATTAACCGCAGCAAGGTGAGGGCTGACGGTACGACCGCCGTACTCTGCCGTATAACCATTGACGGCAAGCAGACCGCCATAAGCACAGGTATCTATTGCCGCCCCGAAGACTGGAACGGCAGGAAGAATGAGATAAAGACCGTCAGGGAGAACAACCGCTTACGGGAATACCTGCGTCTGACTGAGGAAGCCTATACCGAGATACTTAAATCGCAAGGAGTGGTCAGTGCGGAAATGTTGAAGAACCATATTTCCCTGAATAATATCCATCCGACTACCTTATTGCAAATGGGTGAATGGGAACGGGAGCGGTTGAAGAAACATTCCGAGGAAATAGATTCCACTTCTTCCTACCGTCACTCCATGTATTATCAGAAATACCTGACGGACTTTATAGCGTCAATCGGGAAAAAGGAAATTCCTCTTGAAGAAGTGACGGAGGATTTTGGCAAGTCCTATAAAGCTTTCCTGAAGAAGTGCAAGAATTTCAGCTCTTCCCAAACCAACAAATGTATGTGCTGGCTTAATCGTTTATTGTATTTGGCAGTCGATAAGGAGATTATCCGTGTGAACCCCTGCGAGGACTTGGAGTATGAACCGAAGCCGGAGGCAAGGCACAGGTACATCAGCCGCGATGAGTTCAAAAAGATACTTTCCACCCCGATGTATGACAAGCGTATGGAACTGGCAAGACGGGCTTTCATCTTCTCGACCCTGACGGGACTGGCGTATGTGGACATCAAACTTCTTCATCCCCATCATATCGGGACGAATGCGGAGGGCAGACGGTATATCCGCATCAACCGCAAGAAGACAAAGGTGGAGGCTTTCATACCCTTACATCCCATAGCGGAACAGATATTGTCGTTGTACAACACAACCGATGATGAGAAGCCCGTGTTTCCTCTCCCAAGCCGTGATTCACTTTGGTTTGACATCCACGAGATGGGTGTTGCCATAGGCAAGGAGGAAAATCTGAGCTATCACCAAAGTCGGCACAGCTTCGGAACTTTCCTGATTTCAGCGGATATACCGATTGAGAGCATCGCCAAGATGATGGGACATTCCAACATCAGAACTACTCAGGGGTATGCACGGATAACCGATGATAAAATCTCCAAAGACATGGACAAACTGATGGAGCGAAGAAAGAAAATATCGGCTGGCGAAAAGAAAGAAAACAGTATATAATCATCATAAAATAAAGGGATTATGAGCAGAGAAATAATAACAATCAGTAAAATGGGAGCGGTCACCGTACCGACAGCCCCAGTGTGGATGACCCAGTTCGAGATAGCCGACCTGTTCGGGGTGTTCTCTTGCAATATCCGCAAGATGATACAGGCAATTTACAAGAACAAAGAGTTGAACGAAACTGATACGATGAAGTATATCAAGCAAACTGACGGCATCAGTTATGATGTGTATAATTTTGAAATGATTATAGCCATCGCTTTCAGAATATGTAGCAAAGAGACCCTTTTGTTCAGGCGGTTCGTAATAAATGAAATCTGCACCACCAAGAAAGGAATCCCGGTTACATTGTTTGTTTCCTATGGTAAGAATGGCAACCTATGGTATAGTCGAGGTTCTTCCCGTCAGCCACCTGTTCCCGATGCACGGATGCAAAGGTAGCGTGTGGCTCTGACAGCATTGGCAAGGTCGGGCGGCATAGCCGTTTCGGGCAGAATCTTCCTCAACGGGGTTGAGCGTATTCAGCCCGAAAACCTTGCCCCTGCCAACCACACGCATTTTGGGCATCCGGCAACGGAAACAAGCGACTGACGGGAAATCAGAAGAAAGAGAAGGAACGGCTTACAGACGAAGCTAAACATTGATGCTTCATCCGTAAGCCGTTCCTTTTTTATTGTACCATTGCTGTCGCAAACATAGGGCAGACGGCAAACTGCGCTCTTTCAAGAAAATCAGATAGCCGTCTGTCGGTAGGCGGTACGGTAGCTGTCAGTCAGCATCCTTTCGATGTCGGACTCTCGGTAGAGGATTTTGCCGCCCAACTGAATGTAGGCTATCCGCCCTTCGTTGCGGTAATCCTGAAGTGTTCGGCGGCTCACTTTCAACCGTGCCGACACCTCCTTGTCCGTGAAGAAACGCTCCCCGTTCAGTGTCGGGCGGTAGCTGGCAGTCAGATGCTCTACGTTGTCCAGCAGACGGTCAAGACTGCCCATGAAGTGGATTATCCACTCGTTGTCTTTGTTAATCAGTTCGTTCATATTACTCTGGATTTAGTGGAATTATTGTCATTACTCTATTCGGTTATCAGATTGTCCTGCCTTTGAACTTTGCTTCCTTCCGTCTGTCCTCCACGATGGAGACGATACGTTGCACATCTTCGGGACGGTAATAGGTCTTGTGGTTGATTTGGCTGTATGCCAAAGTCCCATTGTCCCGAAGCGTCTGCAAGGTTCGTGGGCTGATATTGAGCATCCGGCATACGTCCTGATTATCCATCCACTCGCTCATTTTCTTTTCGCCGTGCCGATGGCAGATGGCATCCATACGGCAGACGAAGCGGTCGAACTTGGCGACCAGCTCCTCAAAGGTCTTTCTTTCGATTGATACGATTTCCATATTGTCTTTTTTTAGTTGTTACTGTTTCTTATGCCGCAAAGGAATGTATAATCCGTTACTTGACAATGGGTTTCCCGGAAGTGGTAGCATGTTGCGCTGATACGGTAGTCATTGTCCGTGATACCGACTTTTCCTTTGGCGGCTATCATTCCTTCTCCCGCAAAGAAATACATAATCCGGCATCCGGCAATGGATTCAATTTGGTCTGGCAGCAAGTGGCACAGGGTGGTAGAGGTTGGCACAGGCATGGTTCACCGATTGCCCAATCCGCCCAGTCCTTAGCCCTTAATTCCTATATTTAATAAGGACACCACAGCCCAAATAAGAGCTTAATTCAAAATCACCCGTAACTAAACCTTTTTCCCTTTCGGTTATATACATCCGGCAAAACGGTGAAGTCTGCACCGTTATTTCTATCACCATAAAGCAAAACCATACAAAATTGCCTAAGAGAACCCAAGTGCTTGACAGACTGCACTGAAGCATCTTACTTTGCTCCCGATAATCGGTCGAGGTGCTTACCAAGACCACAGTTAATAACTTAATCAATTTGTTTTTTACAATGAAGAGAGAACCAAGCATTACAGAGCAGCAGGCTCGTGAAATCGTGGAAAAGATGGGACGCAGGGAATCCTACACTCCCAAGTCGATGAATGACATCTACAGGCGTATCGGCCTGGAGCCGGATGAGCCGGAACAGCCCGGCAAGACCGTCACGGAAGAAACGGAGACCGCTATGGCGGATGAACCGTCAAGTGAGGCGGTCGGGGAAACAGCAATGCCGCAGAAGCGTGTCAGCAGCAAGCAGCGCAGGCTGTCGCTGGAGGAGTACCGCGCCACCTATCTCCAAGTCCCCAAGATTATCAACCGCAAGCCCGTGTTTGTCAGCGAGACGGTGCGTGACGAACTGGACAGGGTTGTCCGCTTCCTCGGAGGAAAGGGTATGAGCGCATCGGGGCTGATTGAAAACCTCGTCCGCCTGCACCTCGACACCTATCGGAACGACATCGAGCAGTGGCGCAAGCTCTGACGGGATTACAGAAAGTCGGTTAGGCTGGTGAATACACTTCATCGGCTTAACCGATACCCAAGATGAGTGATTACACTCGGAAAACAATCCGACAAGCGGAGGATTGTTATGTCTTCAAAGACATAGCAAGATATATTTTCAGTTACCCGAATAATTCTAAGTAACTGAAAACACCTTCACCGCCGTGGGCAGAATTATCCTCCGCAGTCGGATAATTTCGGGGTTCATTAATCAAAGATTAAACAATGGACAAGCCATAAAATTGAAAAAATAAGAAGTATGAAAAAGAAGAGCAAGTACGGGAGAAATCCCAAGTTGAACCCGAAGACGCACTGCGTGATGGTGCGCTTCGATGATGTGGAATGGAACAGATTCCTGACGATGTACGAGGAATCTAACGTGTACGCGAAAGCCGTCTTTCTCAAGGCGCACTTCTTCGGACAGAAGTTCAAGGTGCTGAAAGTGGACAAGACGCTGGTGGACTACTACACCAAGCTGTCGGATTTCCATGCCCAGTTCCGTGGCATAGGCACGAACTACAATCAGGTCGTCAAGGAGCTGCGCATCCACTTCTCGGAGAAGAAGGCGATGGCGTTGCTCTACAAGCTGGAGGAGTGCACCATCGACCTTGTGAAGCTGAGCCGGGAGATAATGGAGCTTTCAAGAGAAATGGAGGCTAAGTGGCAACAAAGACGGGATGATTCTATGGTATAGCTGGATGTCCCTTTGGTTCGCAGTTCGGCAAGTGAACGAAGTCCGACGGGTAACTTCATTGCCGACCATGTCATTGTCGGACATCTGTTAAGAATAAGAACTAACTGAAAGGGATGAAAATATAGTAGAATCAAGTATCTGGCTTTCTAACTGATAAATAGAAATCTAGATACTTGATTTACAAACTAAATATATTTGATACTCTTTTTGCAAGAATAGTCTACCTGTCAATCCATTCTTTAAGCCTCTGCGCCTTTTCCTTGCTCACTTGTATTTCCGTCTTCGGATAACCTTTCAAACGGACAATCAACTTTCCTCCAAAATAATTACCGAGGAACAAAACGTGCTCTACATTGATGATATATTGGCGGTTTGCCCGGAAGAAATAGTCCGGGTTCAGTTGGTGTTCAAGTTCATCCATTGACACATTGACCACTTCGGAAGTGCCATTGTTGAGACGAAGATGTACAATCTTGTTTTCTGTTTCGATATGGTTGATGTCCGAAACTCGCACGGTCTTATATCCGTCACGATAAGGAAGCAGGAAACGCTCCCTATAACGGAACTTGCTCTTCTGTAAGGCGTCAAAAAGCTGTTGCAAGTTTTCGTCGGTATAATTCTTTCCGGCTTTGACTGCCTTGTCAATGGCCGCTTCAAGTTCATCCGGATCCAGCGGTTTCAGAAGATAGTCAAAACTGTTGAACTTGAATGCCTGTACTGCATATTCATCGTATGCGGTGGTAAATATGATGGGAACGGTTGCCTGGGCATGTTTAAGAGCCTCGAAACTCAAACCGTCAGTTAGCCGGATATCAGCAAGGATGAGGTCTGTGGTTTTGCCAGATTGAAAGAATTCGACTGTTTCTTTGATGCTGGCAAGCGGACCTTCAACAATAAATGTTCTGTCAATATCGTTCAGCAGCCTTATGAGGCGTTTGGCATTGCGCTGTTCGTCTTCAAGAATCAGTATTTTCATAAGGGTTGATGTTTTTTATGATGAGCAGACTTACCGAATAGAAGTTTTCGGCATTCTCTATCTTGACCTTTTTATCACAAAGTAAAGCATATCGTTCTATGATATTTTTAAGTCCTAAACCGGTTGATTCGATTGGGGACATCAAAGGTCGTTTCAGGTTGCAGACGGTTATGTAATCATCGGACAACTTTATGTTGATAACCAACGGATGTTCAGATGAAAAGCTGTTGTGTTTTATTGCGTTTTCTACAAGAAGCTGCAATACAGCCGGAGGAAGAAAACCTTTGCATTGTCTGACGCCCGGACTTACTTTTGCAATGACCCCTTCGTTGTGGCGTACTTTCATCAAATACAAGTATGAATCAAGAAACTTGATTTCGTCGGCAACGGGTATCAGATTGCGGTCCAGATTGGTGATGATGTATCGGTACACTTTCGATAGGTTACTCAGGAATTTTCCGGCAAGCTCGGTATCTTCCTCAATCAGTTTCAGCAGGTTGTTGAAGTTGTTGAACATGAAGTGCGGGTTGATTTGCAGTTTCAGCGAGTTGAGTTGCGACTGCAAGGCGATCTCTTTTTCCTTCATCAGCGCCATTTCGAGTGCTTGTTTCTCGTCGCGCGCCTTGATGTAAGACTGAAGGTAGAAGGAGTTGGCATAGACGCTTGACAGGAAGGTAGATATCATGGCAAAGGTGTATGCGCCTTTCATGTTGAGGAGTTCGTCGAGAAGCCCGTTGTCGGTTTCGTCCCATAGGAAATTGAACAAGGTTATCATACCGAACGCAACGATATTGTTCAGTGCCATTAGGCAGGATGCATAGACCATTCCCCACACGTAGGATGTCCTGAACGGCAATACCCTGAAGACCAGAAAACAGAATCCTAAGGATATGTAGGTAAAAAGCATACACAGCAGAAAATCGACCATGTAATCAGCGATTGTCATTCCCGGCAATTGGTCGATGGTCTTGTCATCGAGTATAAACCACATGACAAGGTAGAATACATAGGAGACGGCAGATAGCAACAGGCCGTTCTTCCAACTCATTATTTTCATTTTCACTTGGGTCATATCGGGTGCAAAGTTACTCTTGATTCGGCAAAGATAAGGCTTTACTCCTTTGGTTGATAGGATAAACAGGCTGAAACGGATAAAATTACTATCGAAACGATAATAACTATTGGTGAAATACACATTGTATTTGTTAAAACCGATCTGCACTTGAAAGATTATCCTTTTTTCGGTCTTAACTGTCAGTTTGGATAGTTCGGACTTTAATTTATCCGCTTCGATACTCTTTGAATTGCAAGAACTTTTATAGGGGTATAATTTTGCATCTCAAAAAAAAGTGTATGAAAATTGAAACAGAACGTCTTGTAATCAGAGACTTTCAAAAGAGAGACGTTGTTGGACTTTTGGAATATCTTTCAAATCCTCGTGTGAATTGCTTTGCCGCCGACCGCCTTTGTTCTGAAGAGGCGGCATTCGTATATATGCAGTATTCCCAAAAAGATATGCAACGCTATGCAGTGAGTTTGAAAAAGGAGGACTTTATAATCGGTGATGTTTTCGTTTTGCGTGAAAATGAAGATACTTACAATGTGGGCTGGCATTTCAACAAACGTTTTGAGGGCAAAGGATTAGCTCGTGAAGCGGTTATCGGATTGTTGGATTATCTTTTTCGGGAGGCGGGTGCACGGCGTATCTATGGATTTGTGGAAGATGACAATATTCGCTCCAAACGCTTATGCGAACGCCTTGGTATGCGCCGCGAAGGATGCTTCAAGGAATTTGTGACATTTATAAACAATCCTAACGGCACCCCGAAATATGAAGATACCCGTGTTTATTCCATTCTAAAAAAAGAATGGAATTCAATCAGTGCTAAATCAATTACGAATAATTAAGAACAAGAAAAGAATATGAACAAGCGATTCATTATCATTAATTTCGCCGCATTTGCCGTCATGCTGTTTCTGTCGACTGGATGCAAGCAGGACGGTAAGCAGGATGCGGTACCGAGTTATCGGGTCATAACAGTATCGTCCATGCCGGTGGAAATATCCGAATCTTATTCCGCCACTATCCGCGGGCGACAAGATGTGGATATCATGCCGCAAATATCCGGCCGCATCACGCGTCTATGCGTGAAGGAGGGCACACGGGTGACGACAGGGCAAGTACTGGCAGTGATAGACCAAACACCCTATCTGGCAGCCTTACGCACAGCTTTGGCTAATGTCAGCGCAGCACGGGCAAAAGCGGAAACGGCACGAATCGAACTGCAAGGTAAGCAAGCCTTGTTTGATGAGAAGGTAATATCCGAATACGACCTTTCTCTTGCCCGAAACCAACTAGCTGTGGCACTTGCCGAACTCCAACAGGCCGAGGCGCAGGAAGCGGATGCACGAAACAACCTCTCTTATACTGAAATCAAAAGTCCGAGTAACGGCGTGGTAGGCACATTGCCCTACCGCATCGGTGCGCTTGTCAGTCCCAACATGGAGCAGCCTTTCACGGTCGTGTCCGACAATGCGGAGATGTATGCCTACTTCTCCGTGTCGGAAAACATGCTGCGACACCTATCCACTCGCTACGGCTCGATTGACAGCCTGATAGCCAAGATGCCGGAAGTGAGCCTGCAACTCAACGACGGTAGTCTGTACAAAGCGAAGGGACGCATCGAGACCGTAAGCGGTGTGGTGGACCCTGCGACCGGAGCGGTGCAGATCAAAGCCCTGTTCCCCAATCCCGAACGCGAACTGCTGAGCGGCAGCATCGGCAACATCGTCCTTCGGAACCCCCAAACGGATGCCATCACCATTCCCATGACCGCCACCGTGGAACTGCAAGACAAAATCATCGCCTACCGACTGAAAAACGGACGGGCGGAAGCTGCCTATCTCACGGTGGACCGCCTGAACGATGGCAACCGGTTTATCGTAAAAGAAGGTCTCTCGGTCGGCGACACCCTCATCGCCGAAGGCGTGGGACTGGTGAGAGAAGGCATGAGCATAACCCCTAAAGACGAAACGAAATGAAGCTACGATTTTTTATAGACCGCCCGGTGTTCTCGGGCGTTATCTCGGTGGTGATTGTGCTGTTGGGCGTCATCGCCATGTTCTCCCTGCCGGTGGAGCAATATCCCGACATCGCCCCGCCCACCATCAATGTATGGGCATCCTATCCCGGAGCCAACGCCGAAACCGTGCAGAAAGCCGTGATAGTGCCGCTGGAAGAAGCCATCAACGGCGTGGAAGACATGACCTATATGACCTCCACGGCATCGAACACGGGAGACGCCTCCATCAACATCTACTTCAAGCAAGGAGCCAATGCCGACATGGCAGCCGTGAACGTGCAGAACCGTGTGAACGCCGCATTGAGCCAGCTTCCGGCAGAAGCCACCAAGACCGGTGTCACCACCGAAAAGCAGCAGAATGCCGAGCTGCTGACCTTTGCCCTCTACTCGCCCGATGACCGCTTCGACCAGACGTTTCTGAACAACTACATGAAAATCAATGTCGAACCGCGACTGAAGCGCATCAGCGGCGTGGGAAAGGCGCAACTGTTCGGCTCCAATTACAGCATGCGCCTCTGGCTGAAGCCCGACCGTATGGCGCAATACGGGCTCATACCCGACGACATATCCGCCGTACTCGCGCGGCAGAACATCGAAGCCGCCACCGGCTCCTTCGGTGCCAATCACCCCACGGCCAACGAATACACAATGAAGTACCGCGGACGCTTGTCCGGTGCCGATGAGTTTGGCGAACTGGTAGTCAAGTCCTTGCCGGGTGGCAACGTGCTTCGGCTGAAAGAGGTTGCCGATGTGGAGCTGGGCGATGAATACTACAACTACTCCTCCCAAGTGAACGGCCATCCGGCAGCCATGATGATGATAAACCAGAAGGCAGGGTCCAATGCGTCGAGCACCATCAACGAGATTCACGAAGTGCTCCACGAACTGGACCGTGACCTGCCCGAAGGAGCGGAATTCGTAGTGCTTACCGACACCAACAAGTTTCTGTATGCCTCCATCCGCTCGGTCATCCGCACCTTGCTGGAGGCGATACTGCTGGTTATCGTAGTGGTATATGTATTCTTGCAGGACATCAAGTCAACGCTTATTCCTGCCATATCCATCTTCGTTTCCATCATCGGCACGTTCGCCGTGATGTCCATGATAGGCTTTTCCATCAACCTGCTCACCCTGTTTGCGCTTGTGCTTGCCATCGGCACCGTGGTCGACGATGCCATCGTGGTGGTGGAAGCGGTGCAGGCGAAGTTTGATGAGGGCTACCAGTCGGCGGTGCTTGCGGCCGATGATGCCATGAAAGACGTTTCATCGGCCATTCTGACCTCTACCATCATCTTTATGGCAGTGTTCTTTCCCGTTGCCATGATGGGCGGCACTTCGGGAGCCTTCTATGCGCAGTTCGGCATCACGATGGCGGTTGCCGTGGGCATCTCGGCCATCAATGCCTTCACCCTCTCACCGGCACTTTGCGCCCTGTTGCTGAAGCCCTATATCGACGAGCACGGCAATACAAAGGACAACTTTGCAGCCCGTTTCCGAAAGGCGTTCAATGCCGTTTTCTACCGTCTGAGCCGACGCTATGTGCGTGGAGTGATGTTCATCCTCCACCGCCGGTGGCTGATGTGGAGCTCTATAGCAGTGTCCTTTGTATTGCTGGTGCTGCTGGTCAACGCCACCAAGACGGGCCTTATCCCCGAAGAAGACACCGGAACGGTCATGGTGAGCATGAATACGAAGCCCGGCACGTCAATGGCGCAGACCGTCAAGGTGATGGAGCGCATCAACAGCCGCCTCGACAGTATCGGCGAGATAGAATACAACGGTGCGGTTGCCGGCTTCTCTTTCAGCGGTTCCGGTCCGTCGCAGGCCATGTATTTCGTGACACTCAAAGACTGGGAACAGCGTGAGGGAGAGGGGCAGTCGGTCAACGACGTCATCGGAAAAATCTATGCCGCCACCTCCGACATCCCTGATGCCACGGTGTTTGCCATGTCGCCCCCAATGATAGCCGGATATGGCATGGGGAACGGCTTTGAGCTCTACTTGCAGGACAAGGCAGGCGGAGACATTACCGCTTTCAAGAAAGAGGCGGACAAGTTTGTCGAGGCCTTGTCGCAGCGGCCCGAAATAGGCGAAGTCTATTCCTCCTTTGCCACAGACTATCCGCAATACTGGGTGGATATCGACGCCGCCAAATGCGAGCAGTCGGGAGTGTCGCCCGCAGAGGTGCTTTCCACCCTGTCGGGCTATTATACCGGACAATATGTTTCCGACTTCAATCGCTTCTCCAAGCTCTACCACGTCACCATGCAGGCTCCGGCGGAATACCGTGTGAATGCAGAGTCCATTCATCATATCTATGTACGCACCTCTGATGGCGGCATGGCACCGTTGAGCCGGTTCGTGCGTCTGACCAAGACCAACGGTCCGTCAGACCTCACCCGCTTCAACCTGTTCAATGCCATCTCCATCAATGGGTCTCCGGCCCGGGGTTACAGTTCGGGGCAGGTGCTCGAAGCCATCAGTGAGACGGCACGCAAGGTTCTCCCGGCAAATTACACCTACGAGTTTGGCGGCATCTCGCGCGAGGAGAGCAAGACAACCAACAATGCCACGCTGATATTCCTGCTCTGTATGGTCCTGGTCTATATGATTCTGTGTGCCTTGTACGAAAGCGTGTTTATTCCCTTTGCGGTTCTGCTGGCAGTGCCTTGCGGGTTGATGGGCAGTTTCCTGTTCGCATGGCTCTTCGGTCTGGAGAACAACATCTACATGCAGACCGGTCTGATTATGATTATCGGCCTGCTTGCCAAGACCGCCATCCTGCTTACCGAATATGCAGGCAAGCGGCGGTCGGAAGGCATGACACTGGCACAAGCGGCATACAGTGCGGCAAAAGTCCGTCTGCGCCCCATCCTGATGACCGTGTTGTCTATGGTGTTCGGCCTTATCCCGCTGATGCTGGCTCACGGAGTGGGTGCCAACGGTAGCCGTTCGCTTGCCACAGGTGTAATCGGCGGAATGATTGTAGGTACATTGGCTCTGTTGTTCCTCGTGCCTTCATTGTTCATCGTCTTCCAATATATCCAAGAACGTATTAAGCATAATTAAATGAAAAAGACAGCAATATATATCATATTGTCAGGATGGATGCTTACCGGCTGTGGCACGTACAGCCGGTATCATCGCCCCGACCTCTCGATGGAGAATCTGTATAGCACCCTTCCGGCAGACGCCGATACCACCACTCTGGCCTCCCTGTCGTGGCGGGAAATGTTTACCGACCCTAAACTTCAGTCCTTGATTGAAACAGGACTTGACCGAAACACAGACCTCAATGTGGCACGGCTACGGGTGGAAGCGGCAGCCTCCGCCTTGCTGACAGCTAAACTCTCCTATCTACCCTCACTCGGACTGAATGCCGAAGGTAATGCCGGCAAGCACGATGGAGCAACGGCAAAGACATATAATGCAGGAGCGACAGCAAGCTGGGAACTGGACATCTTCGGCAACCTCACAGCTGCAAAACGTGGTGCCGCTGCCGCCTTGCAAGGAAGCCGTGATTACCGGCAAGCCGTACAGACTCAGCTTGTCGCCACTATTGCCGACAGTTACTATACCCTTGCCATGCTCGACGCGCAAATGGCAATAAGCCACCGCACCCTTGAAAACTGGCAGACTACCGTGCGCACTCTCGAAGCATTGAAAAAAGCCGGACAGTCAAACGAAGCCGGTGTATTGCAGGCAAAAGCGAACGTGATGCAGCTCGAATCGTCCCTATTATCCATCCGCAAGAGCATCTCCGAAACAGAAAACGCCTTGTTTGCAATACTTGCCATGCCGTCACACTCAATAGCACGAAGTAATCTGGTCGAAGCAGCTTTCCCCGATACCGTCTCTATCGGAGTCCCCTTGCAGTTACTTTCCAACCGTCCCGATGTGCGTCAGGCAGAAATGGAACTGGCGCAGGCGTTCTACACAACCAATGCGGCACGTGCCGCATTCTACCCCCATATCACCCTTTCGGGAACACTTGGATGGACCAATAACGGTGGCGGTATAATCACCAATCCCGGACAATGGTTGCTCAATGCCATCGGTTCCCTGACACAGCCCTTGTTCAATCGAGGCGCAAACATCGCCAACCTGAAGACTGCCCAAATCCGCCAGGAAGAAGCGAAGTTACTGTTCCAACACTCTTTGTTGAACGCAGGCAAAGAGGTAAACGATGCTTTGACCGCATGGCAGACTGCGAAATCGCAACTTGAAATCAATGCTCGGCAGGTGGAAACATTATGCGATGCCGTGCGGAAAACAGAATCACTGATGCGTCATTCCAATATTACCTATCTGGAAGTATTGACCGCCCAGCAATCTCTCCTTGAAGCGGAAGTGCAACAGCTGCAAACTCGTTTTGAACGCATACAAAGTGTAATCAAACTTTATCACGCGTTGGGAGGAGGACGATTTTAATTCGTAAGAGAATAGATGGAATTTGTACGTAAGGCAATAGCATTAAGTCACACTTTCATAATTCTAATAGTAGTAGCCATTGCATTTACTTGTCATAATGAATGGCAGGAAGTGGAAGCATTGGAGGTTGGCAACCGGCATATAGATGAATTCAGGAAGGAGGTAAACCGTATTCATATCCAACTGATAGAGTTTTCGCTATTAGGAGAAACTGCATTGGATTGGGACGAAACGGATTTGGAGAATTACCATGCCCAACGCATTGCATTGGACAGCACATTGTGCCTGTTCAATGAAACTCATGTAATTGGACGTATTGACAGTGTGCGCAGTCTTTTGGAAGATAAGGAACGGCAGATGTTTCAGATTGTTCGGTTAATAGACGAACAACAATCCATCAACAAGAAGATTGCCAGTCAAGTACCTCTCATTGTTCAGACAAGTATGCAGGAACAGCCCAAGAAACCGAAACGAAAAGGGTTCTTGGGCATATTCGGCAAAAAAGAGGAAACGAAGCCGCCGACAACAACAACTACGCTTCGTTCACCCAATAGAAGCATGGTCAGTGAACAGAAAGAGCAAAGCCGTCGATTGTCGGAACAAGCCGACAGTCTTGCCGCCCGCAATGCAGATCTTAACAGGCAGTTGAAGGGGCTAATCTGTCAAATAGAAAATAAGGTACAAGCCGACCTGCAAGGGCGGGAAGACGAAATAGTTGCCATGCGTGGAAAGTCATTTATGCAGGTAGGCGGTTTAATGGGATTCGTCCTTCTGCTGTTGTTAATTTCCTACATCATCATACACCGTGATGCAAAGAGTATCAAACAATACAAGCGCAAGACAACGGATTTGATAGGGCAACTGGAACAATCCGTACAACGGAACGAGGCACTGATAGCATCAAGGAAGAAAGCGGTACATACCATCACCCACGAACTGCGCACACCACTAACGGCAATAACAGGTTATACTGAGCTGTTACAGAAAGAGTGCAGCAAGGAGAACAATGTGAATTTTCTTCAAAGCATACAACAATCTTCCGACCGTATGCGGGATATGCTTAACACCCTGCTGGACTTCTTCCGCTTGGACAACGGCAAGGAGCAGCCCAAACTGTTGCCCTGCCGCATCTCCACAATCACGCATACCCTTGAAACGGAGTTCATGCCCGTCGCCATGAACAAGGGGCTTTCCTTGACCGTAAAGAACGGAAACGATGCGGTTGTACTGACCGACAAGGAGCGAATCATCCAAATTGGAAACAATCTGCTGTCAAATGCCATCAAGTTCACGGAGAAAGGCGGTGTGTCGCTGACTATCGATTATACCAACGGAGTGCTGACACTGATTTTCGAGGATACAGGCACAGGCATGACAGAAGATGAACAGCAACGTGTATTTGGGGCATTTGAACGCCTCTCAAACGCCGCCGCAAAAGACGGTTTCGGACTTGGACTTGCCATCGTGCATAACATAGTGGCGATGCTTGACGGCAAAATCCATTTGGAAAGCGAGAAAGGGAAAGGAAGTCGTTTCACAGTGGAAATACCCATGCAGAAAGCCGAAGAAATACCGGAAAAAGAGATACAGACTTATATCCACCGGGAGGAGAGAAACCTCAATGTTGTCGCCATCGACAATGATGAGGTGCTGCTCCTGATGTTGAAAGAGATGTATGCACAGGAGGGAATACATTGCGACACTTGCACCGATGCGGCGGAACTGATGGAAATGATACGCCGAAAAGAATACAACTTGTTGCTGACGGACTTGAATATGCCCGGCATAAACGGCTTCGAGCTGCTGGAACTGCTCCGATCGTCCAATGTTGGCAATTCACAGACAATCCCCGTGGTCGTGGCAACCGCTTCGGGCAGTTGCGATGCGGAGGAACTTTTGGAACGAGGCTTTGCCGGATGCCTGTTCAAACCATTCTCCATATCGGAACTGCTGGAAATTTCCGACAAGTGCGCCATTAAAGCGACACAGGACGGTAAACCGGATTTTTCCGCCTTGTTGTCCTACGGCAATGAAGTTGTCATGCTGGAAAAACTGATAACGGAAACCGAGAAAGAAATGCAGGCGGTACGGGATGCGGCAATGCGAAACGATCTGCAAGAACTTGATGCCTTGACACACCACTTACGCAGTTCGTGGGAGATACTCCGTGCCGACCAGCCGCTGAAGGTGCTTTATGGTGTGCTTCATGGAAAGGATAAGTCCGATAACGAGGCGTTAAGTAATTCCGTGACCACCGTGTTGGATAAAGGAGCGGAGATTATACAGTTGGCAAAGGAGGAAAGGAGAAAATACGAAAATGGATAAGACAAGAATAATCGTGGTGGAGGATAACATCGTGTATTGCGAATATGTCTGCAATCTGCTGGCACGGGAGGGATACAGTACCGTGAAGGCTTACCACCTGTCAACAGCGAAGAAACATCTGCAACAGGCAACGGATGATGATATAGTAGTTTCTGACCTGCGCCTAAACGATGGCAACGGAATAGACCTGCTGCGCTGGATGCGCAAGGAGGGAAAGATGCAGCCGTTCATCATAATGACCGACTACGCCGAAGTGCATACGGCAGTCGAAAGCATGAAACTCGGTTCGATAGACTATATTCCGAAGAAACTGATAGAGGACAAACTCGTCCCCCTTATCCGCTCCATACAGAAAGAGCGTCAGTCGAGACACAGCCGGATGCCCGTTTTCGCCCGTGAAGGTTCCGCCTTTCAGAAAATCATGCACAGGATAAAGTTGGTAGCCGTCACCGACATGAGCGTGATGATATTCGGAGAGAACGGCACAGGCAAGGAGCATATCGCCCACCATCTGCACGACAAGAGCAAACGGGCTGGCAAGCCCTTCGTGGCGGTGGACTGCGGTTCGCTATCCAGAGAACTTGCGCCGTCGGCTTTCTTCGGACACGTCAAAGGCGCGTTCACGGGTGCGGACAGCACCAAGAAAGGATATTTCCATGAGGCGGAAGGAGGCACGCTGTTTCTTGACGAGGTGGGCAACCTTGCGTTGGAGACCCAGCAGATGTTGCTCCGTGCCATACAGGAGAGGCGGTATCGCCCGGTCGGTGACAAATCGGACAAGAGTTTCAACGTCCGCATCATCGCCGCCACCAACGAGGATCTGGAGGCGGCAGTGAGCGAAAAGCGTTTCCGGCAGGATTTACTCTACCGTCTGCAAGACTTCGTGATAACCGTGCCGCCCTTGCGTGACTGTCAGGAGGACATCATGCCGTTGGCGGAGTTCTTCCGCGAGATAGCCAACAAGGAACTGGAGTGCAATGTGAGCGGTTTCAGTTCCGAAGCCCGTAAAGCGTTGCTGACCCACGCATGGCCGGGCAACGTGCGGGAGCTTCGGCAGAAAATCATGGGAGCCGTGTTGCAGGCTCAGGAAGGTGTGGTCACGAAAGAGCATCTTGAACTTGCCGTGACGAAACCGACCTCACCTGTCAGCTTCGCCCTGCGCAATGATGCGGAGGATAAGGAGCGGATAATGCGTGCGTTAAAGCAGACAAACGGCAACCGGAGTGCCGCCGCCGAACTGTTGGGAATAAGCAGAGCTACACTATACAGTAAACTTGAAGAGTATGGACTTAAATATAAATTCAAGCAATCATAACTGATAATCAGACACTGTTTCACTGAGTGTGCCTGAGCAAAAGCTCTAAAAGAAACAGTATCTTATTCGGTTAATGAAAGAGAAAGTCTGATTCTGATTATATATCGACCAAGAACCCAAAGAATACTTTCGGCATTTAAGCTCCTTTATTGTGGTCACCGGAAGTTTAGTCATAAATATACCGTTTTATCATATTTTCAAAATTTCTTTTAAACTCTTGTACTTCGATAGGAATCGAACGTAAAAAGGGATTAAAAACCTTATTACCATTTCGTCCCCAATATTCCAACTGACCATTAAACCATTTTTTTGCATCTTGACGCCCCAACTCACCTCCTGCATTTATTTGTTCCATAGTATAGTCTCGGAAACATAATTGTTTGGTATATCCATTTGCTATATTGCCCCATAATGGATCTGCATCAGAGAGATTATACAAATAGGATGCCAGCAGTCTTTCAGGAGAGTTGTTCCCTGGCAATATTAAAATGTTATCTGCATTTTTTATTTTCTTAAGATACGCCCTATTCATCCTAACATCTCCATCCAATATGATGATAGAATATGGGTGTTTAAATGCAGGTATGTTTTTATTTACAAGTTCAGTTAAGGTTGAACACGGCAGAGTTACATCTACAAAATCTAATATAGATGCTTTAGTCTTTAAAATAGCTTTAACGAATAATATATTTTCATTATCCTCTGTATATACAGTAATTTTGTTTTTCTTACGTTTTTTTCCTTCTGCAACAACATTCAAATCCAATTTAATACCTTTAAAATCTACATTTTGTTTGATTGTTATCTTGTCATCGACTTTCTTTAGATAAAGAATCTTTACCTACTTAGCTGTTTCTTCTTGTTTACTTACTTCTTGAACTAAATCGTCCATAACCTTAAGAAGAGACATTGAATGAGTAGTAAATAAAATTTGCAAATTAAGTTTAGACGCATATTTGCGCAAAATCTTTAATAGCTCAACTTGAGACGCTGGATACATTGTAGCATCCATCTCATCAATGGCAAGAATTCCACCTTTATATTGTTGGGGATATTTGTCATGCAATCTTTTAAAAGAAAATAATGCCAAGATAATTTTGCCCAGATTATCTTGTCCCATAGAGTTTTGATTCCAATCGTATAATTCAGTGGATACGCCTATAGATTGCTTATTTTTTGAGGTTATTGTTGTTGCAGAAGAAATGGGAGTTTGTACTATTAGAATTTTATTGTGTAATTGTTTAAACTCACTTAGTTCCTCTGGAGTTAATAATGTGTCATCAGTTATAATCTTGGCCTCCTCTGCCATAGGAACTAACCGCTTTAAACTTAAAAAGATTGTGGGAAAGGAGATATATCCATCCCCTTCTTGCCTTGCTCCTTTCTTCCAAAATCGCACATTAGGGTCTCCAGTACGTTTGATGCTTTCGACAGTAAAGTCATCTACTCCTATATCAAAAGAAATGGTCCATTCATGACCTTTAGGTCTATCAAAAATGGGCGATAATCTAAACTTATCTTTGAATGCAGAAATATAGCTACCACCACACAAAGGTTTTTCCGCTCTCATTGGATCCTCAGGCTTAAGAGTGAAGGTTTGTGTTACAATACCCAGTAATGTTGACTTTTGAGTTCCGTTTTGTCCTGCAATTGCTGTTAATTGAGAGCCTACTTCAAAGTCTTCATTTTGGAAGCCTCGAAACCTTTCGATATGAATGTGAGTTATTTTCACTTTGTTGAATGATTAAATAATTTGTGTTTGGGAATAACTATATCGTCACAAAATATCATTATTTCTTCACCTTTTCCTGAGTTACTCGCACTATAATTCAATTCAAAACATTGTTGCCTATATTTTGAATATAGGTTGGTTATGAATGGCACATTATCATAAGAGACAATCCACTTACAATTTACTATTGCACCTATAGCATTTGCGATGTTTTGATGGTCTGTGTCATTATAGTAGTTCAGATAAAGCCCTTTTCCTTTTATATAGTATGGCGGGTCTAAATATAATAGAGTATTGTAAGGTAATTCATCTTTTAATCGTTGCACTAAAGTAACAGCATCGTCATTTGTTAGATGAATTCTCTCCGCGTAGTCTGCTATACGTTGAATCCTTTTTATCAAATCTTCTTTGTTAAACCTCGCATCAATCTTGTAATTTCCAGTTTGGTCGTATCCACCTATGATTCCAGCTTTTAAAATTCCTGAACGATTTGTTCTATTTAGGAAGAAAGTGGAAAACCCTAAATTTAATAAATCAACATTTCTATTTTCTTTATTCTGCTGAAACTCTTTTTGCTTAAACCATGTTTCGACATTTATGGGAGTATCCTTAATTAATTGGCAAAGAGCATCCGTGTTATTAAGAACACTATACCAAAAGGCATAAATAGATATGTCTTTATCGTTTATATATATATCACTAACATATTCATTAAAGAGCAAGGATAAAGCAACAGAACCACCTCCTACATATGGCTCAACATAAGTACCATCAAGCAATGCATTTTCTTTGATTAAACACTGTACGAAATCAGCGACTTTTGCCTTTCCACCGGGATATCTTAAAGGTGATAAAAACTCCATAATGTCATTCTTTATTTATAGATTCCCATAATTGGATAAAAAAACTTTCTATGTTGTCCCATCCTATAATCAAATTGTCTGCTTTAGGATAGAAAAACTCATTATGAACATATGCATTCAAGGATTCAATGGATAGGACTGAATTTTTATCATTTATTTCAGACCTTATACCTTTAGATAAATCATTACTCATTGTTCCTAATTGGGTCATATGATTTAATACTTTACAAACTTTCCCGTTCAAATCCTCTTTGGAAGAACACGCAGTTATAGCATTGTTTTTTACCAAATCATATCTTTCCAAATAAGCATCAACTGACAATTCTAAAAACACTCTCAGCAGTACAGAAGATGCATTAGGACATGTTTTAACTTGGATATGTTTTAACTCCTCAAAAATTTTATTGATTTTGGGGTTGTTGATATGCAAAATCAAAGTCTTGGGCACTAAGCCAGCTCTGTTTCTAGCTTTCTGATTATTAGCCTTTTTTATTTCTCTGCGTTCACTATTTATTAATACCTGCCCTTTATTGTCTACAATATCTTGAACACTCCATTGTTCAGACGCTTCATTAGATAGGTCTGGCTTTTGGTTCGTGTCAAAATTGTCAATATATTGCTTCCTTTTTTCTCTATTATAGATTTCTGAAACTTTGAATTCTGGATTAAGAATATCCGTAACAACTTTTATAAGCCCCTTGACGACTTCTGACACTTCAACCTTTGAAACTAAAGTTCCATTGTTAATTCCCAAACCAAGGTGTTCTCTAACATAAGGGTCTGACATCAAACGTTGCAGGTTGGTAATATTTAGTTTGGATAACGAATCCTTAATCGTATCAGAAACATTATCTTGTGATTTCAATAAAGTGATAATTTGCAATGGAATCGATGATTTTCCTTCTGTCTTCTCCTCGAATCTTTGCTTTTGTTGAGCATTCCAAGTAACTGTACCGATACCATTCAGCTCTCCCGAGTGTTTACGTTTTATCCAAATATCAGCTTCCGTTGGGTTTTCAAAAACAGCGCAAGCAATATTCTTCAATTCAGAAATAGCATTAGGATTTTCTTTTTGCAATTTCTGAAATTTTTTCCTTAAAGAAATGTACTTGTCATCAATTAATGTTGGATTGTTTAATAATTTTAATGATGTTATTCTCCTATTACCTTCGAGTACTATATATTTGTTGTTATCTTCGTTAGGCGTTACAATGATTAAATCGACTGGACTAAGACCATTAGTTACAATATCGTCTACAAGAGAATATAATTTATCCCCTTGGTCCTCTACCATCTTGTCTATCGCTTCCTTTTGTGAAGACAGAGGCTCAAATCTATAATTTTCAGTATTGACAAATAGTGATGTCAATTTTATTGTTTTTACAACCATGGTAACACTCATACTTATTAAAGTACAAAATTACTCATTTTTAGTGAAGTTAGCAGTAATTGAGCAATAAAAATATATGGAATTCACTTTTTGTAGGCTAAAACCTATTATAATCCAATTATAATGCCTATCTTTGTAATGCTAAAAGGCGTTCTTTTGAATTACTGCAAAACGAAGTGGAATACAGATTTTCGCTGGTTTCTAAATCGTTACCTGTCAAACTGGGATATTTTGTAAGCTATTGATTTTTAAGAAAAAAGAAAATACACTATGGCTTGCACAGTGGAAGGTAATATGCTTTCGTATATTAGCATCTATTACCCACTTACGAAGAATTCTGATTGTATATGAGTAGGAGGGAAGTGAGAAAACCAAGTCTTCTCTGTCTCCATTACATTTCTGTAAAAGTTTGAGAGCTGTGTGGTTTAAGTTTAAATGCAAGATGGCACTTTTGGAATGTGTTTGTACTTTCTGTTGTATGATGGTTAATCTTCTTGCCGGAAAGTCAACATCCTTATATCGTAATTGATAGACGTCGCACCAACGTAATCCGCAATAACATGAAAAAAGAAATGCTCGTTTTACCTCATTATTTGGGCAGGAAGTAACAGCTAATTTTTGTATCTCTTTTAATGTCAGTATCTCCTTTGTTACTTCGTCAAATTGCGATAACCGTATCCCATTTGTCGGATTATGAGAAATTAACTTCTTTTCAACACATTTATTGATGCACATTCTGAATTTCTTGAAATAGCCAATAGGGGTATTGCCACGGAGTTTAGATCTTAAATAGTCGAGAAAATCTACACAAAATTCTCTTGTAATTTTGTTGATTGGTAAGATTTTCTTTTTATTAAATGTGCGTAAGTGGAGAATGGTTGATTTTACCATTTTCTTATCTTTCTTATAATAAGTGCTTAGGTATTCATTCATGATGCGGAAAAAGTCCGGTCCGTTACTTGGTGCTTCGGGCAGGATATCTTCAAATGTTTCTGCAGTTTTATTTAAGGCATATTCGACAGACAAGAATTCAAGCTCTTTTTTTGCTCGAATCTGTTTAGCAATCAATATTTTATTCTTGTTCTCCGCTCTGGCTTCCGGTGTGACAGGCGGTTCTAGAATAATGCCTAAATACTCTTTACGGCGCTTGCCGTTGTGACTGTAATTTAAATAAAGAGAAATTCTTCCTTTGTTTAATTGTTTCTTACCTAGTGTAACTCCCATAATAATTAATTATTTATACAATAATGAATTTATATAAAGGACGGATGAGGGACTGAAAATGAATTCCTCGATCTTTCTTTCTATTATAATAATATCTTTTGTACCTTTGTGCGAGAAACAAAAAGATGGAAGAGAATTTTGATATACGTGAGCATCAGCTCACAAGCAGAGAACGTGACTTTGAGAATGCCTTACGCCCATTAAATTTTTCTGACTTTAGTGGGCAAGATAAGGTAGTGGATAATTTACGTATATTTGTCAAAGCTGCTCGCTTGCGGGCCGAGGCGCTCGACCATGTTTTATTGCATGGGCCTCCGGGGTTAGGAAAGACAACATTAAGCAATATCATTGCCAATGAACTGGGAGTCGGTTTTAAGGTTACTTCCGGGCCGGTACTCGATAAACCCGGTGACTTGGCGGGAGTCCTGACCAGTTTGGAACCAAACGATGTCCTGTTTATTGATGAGATTCATCGGCTCAGTCCGGTGGTGGAAGAATATCTTTATTCGGCCATGGAGGATTATCGGATTGACATAATGATAGACAAGGGACCGTCTGCTCGAAGCATTCAGTTAGACTTGAATCCTTTTACTTTGGTGGGGGCGACTACCCGTAGCGGATTGCTTACGGCACCTCTTCGTGCACGTTTCGGCATTAACCTGCATTTGGAATATTACGATGATGATGTGTTGACTGCTATTATCCGCCGTTCGGCAAAGATATTGAATGTGCCTTGCGATGTACAGGCGGCGGGTGAGATTGCTTCGCGCAGTCGTGGAACTCCACGTATTGCCAACGCACTTCTTCGGCGTGTGAGGGATTTTGCGCAAGTCAAAGGTTCCGGCAGGATTGATGTGGAGATAGCTCGGTTTGCGTTGGAGGCCTTGAACATAGACCGCTATGGTCTTGATGAGATAGATAACAAGATTTTGTGTACTATTATCGATAAATTCAAAGGAGGACCGGTGGGTTTGACCACCATTGCTACTGCTTTGGGAGAAGACCCCGGTACCATTGAGGAAGTTTATGAACCTTTCCTGATAAAGGAAGGTTTCTTGAAACGTACTCCTCGTGGACGAGAAGTGACAGAACTCGCTTACATCCATCTGGGACGGAGTATCTATAATAGTCAGAAGACATTATTTGATGATTAAATATGGCCGGATTAAAATCATTAGCCAAAGACACTGCAATATATGGACTAAGCAGCATTGTGGGGCGTTTCCTGAATTATTTGCTGGTGCCCATTTATGCAGCAGCTATGTCTGCGGCTTCGGGAGGTTATGGGGTGGTGACCGAAGTTTATGCTTGGACTGCGCTGCTGATGGTCATTCTGACCTATGGCATGGAAACTACTTTTTTCCGTTTTGTCAATAAGGAGACGGAAAACTCTGAGCGTGTGTATTCCACTGTTCTGTTTATGGTGGGAAGTACTTCTTTGGTTTTTGCCGCTTTGTGTATGCTGTTTCTTCATCCGGTTGCCGGCATGATGGGCTATGACGACCATCCTTGGTATATCGGCATGATGGCACTGGTAATTGCGATGGATGCGTTTCAGTGCATTCCGTTTGCTTATCTGCGTTATAAGAAACGTCCGATACGTTTTGCCGCTCTGAAACTTCTTTTCATTCTGCTCAATATCACTCTGAATTTAGTTTATTACGTAGTGATGAAGGGTAGTGATGTTTTTTATGCCTTTTTCTTTAATTTGATTTGCACCTCGGTCATCATGGTACTGATGGTTCCTTATCTCAAATTTAACGGAGGTTTTGACAAGCCATTGGCGAAGCGAATGCTGATATATTCCTATCCTATTCTGATATTGGGAGTGGCAGGTATTTTGAACCAAGTGGCAGATAAGATTATTTTTCGTCATATATATCCCGATAAGGTGGAGGCCAAGACGCAACTTGCCATCTATGGCGCTTGCAGCAAGATTGCCATGATTATGGCAATGCTCACTCAGGCATTCCGTTATGCTTATGAACCTTTTGTGTTTGGAAAGAGCCGGGACAAGGATAGCAAGATTATTTATGCACAGGCGATGAAGTACTTCATTATTTTCACATTATTGGCTTTTTTGGCTGTTATGTTTTATTTGGATATATTGAAATACATTCTTGCTCCCGACTATTGGATAGGATTGCGGGTGGTACCTATTGTGATGGCGGCTGAAATTTTTATGGGTATTTTCTTTAATCTTTCATTTTGGTACAAACTGATTGACGAGACCAAGTGGGGGGCCTATTTTTCATTTGCCGGTTGCATCGTTTTAATCTTGATTAATGTGATTTTTGTTCCCTTGTACAGTTATATGGCATGTGCCTGGGCGGGATTTGCCGGATATGCGGTAGCTATGCTGCTCTCTTACTTTGTGGGGCAGAAGAAGTACCCCATTCATTATGATTTGAAAGCGATAGGTAAATATGTTGCATTGGCACTTGTATTGTTTGGTATATCGGAATACCTTCCTTTTCAGAACATTTTTTTGTTACTGTCTGTTCGTACGGTGTTGCTGATGCTCTTTGTGGCATACATCATAAAGGTAGATTTTCCATTGCATCAGATTCCTGTTATTAATCGGTTTATAAAGAAATAATTATGGCTGACATTAAAGGTAAGTTAAAAAACGATTTGAAGAATATGCCTTATATCAGGCAGTTCCTTCATGAATATTTTGATTTGGGCAAAGATAAGGATAATGAAGCTGTGACTGTCGAGTCTATCCGTAATGGAGTGGAGTTTAAAGGTACTAACCTTTGGATTCTGATATTTGCCATTTTCATTGCTTCTTTGGGGCTGAATGTCAATTCTACGGCGGTAATCATCGGCGCCATGTTGATATCTCCTTTGATGGGTCCTATCATGGGAGTGGGATTGGCTATCGGGCAGAATGACTTTGAACTGCTGAAACGGTCGTTGAAGAGTTATCTGATAGCGACTGTTTTCAGTGTTATTACTGCCACTTTATATTTCTCACTGACTCCATTGGATGAAGTGCAATCGGAATTGCTGGCACGAACTTCGCCTACTATTTATGATGTTTTGATAGCTTTATGTGGCGGTTTGGCAGGTATTATTGCGCTTTCCACCAAGGAAAAGGGCAATGTGATTCCGGGGGTAGCCATTGCCACTGCATTGATGCCCCCCTTGTGTACCGCCGGCTTCGGGTTGGCAACGGGAAACCTGCTTTATTTCTTGGGCGCTTTCTATTTATATTTCATTAATTCGGTATTTATTAGTTTGGCAACTTTCATTGGAGTGCGCGTGATGCACTTCCAGCGGAAAGAGTTTGTGGACAAAGAGCGTGAGAAATTGGTTAAGAAGTACATTGTTATCATTACTTTGGCTACCATGTGTCCGGCAATATATCTGACATATGGTATTGTGAAGAATACCATCTATACGGCATCTGCCAATAATTTCATCAGCGAAGAACTGAATTTTCCCGATACACAGGTCATTGACCGTAAGATTTCGTATGAGAATAAGGAAATTCGTGTTGTGCTGATTGGTAATGAAGTTCCTGCAACAGAGATTGCTGCTGCTAAAGATAATTTGAAACATTATAATTTGGCCGGTACGAAATTGATTGTCATGCAGGGGATGAATAATGAGGCTATGGACATAGGAAGCTTGAAGGCCCAGGTCATGGAAGATTTCTATAAGAATAGTGAAAAGCGTTTGTTGGAGCAACAGAACAAGATACATGAGCTGGAAGAAGAATTGAAAGTTTATGCCGCTTATAATGCGGTAGACAAGAAAATCATTCCCGAACTGAAGGTGCTTTATCCGTCGGCCGAAACCATTGCAATGGCAAAAACAGTAGAACTTTCCGTTGATTCGACACGCATGGATACATTAACTTTGGTTTTGATGAAATTTGCGAAGCACCCCAGCGAGAAGGAACAGGAAAAGATAACCGAATGGCTGAAAGCCCGTGTCGGAGCAAAGAAACTGAAATTAGTGGTGGAATAAAGACAGGACACCAAGCAAAACACTCGTGCCATGAAAAAAATATTGATGTTGCTCGTCTTCTTACCTATATATATATGGGCTGATGAAGGTATGTGGTTGCCTTGCTGCCTGAGCAAGCAGACTCAACAAGTGATGAAAGATATGGGGTTGAATCTTACTCCCAGGCAATTATATAATCCCGGCGGTGCTGCACTTTCCAATGCTGTGGTCAGTTTTGGAGGTTTCTGTTCCGGAGTGGTTGTCTCTCCGGATGGTTTGGTGTTCACCAATCATCATTGTGGTTTCGATGCTATCCGGCAGCATAGCACGGTGAAGCATGACTACCTGCGTAATGGTTTTGTGGCCGATTCGTTATCGGACGAACTTCCCAATCCCGATTTATTTGTCAGTTTTCTTGTTCGTACCGAAGATGTGACAGAGCGCATTTTACAGGCCTTACCGCAAGATGTGACTGAAGATAATCGTTCTTTGATTGTAGACTCTCTTTCTACACTGATTGCTGACGAAGCAGTGAAGAATGACACTTTACTGCGGGCAGTTGTTTCGTCTTTCTATGCCGGCAATGAATATTATCTGTCTGTGTATAAGGATTATTATGATGTTCGCTTAGTCTATGCTCCTCCCTCTTCGGTTGGCAAGTTTGGGGGAGATACCGATAACTGGGTTTGGCCGAGGCATACCGGAGATTTTTCCGTTTTTCGTATCTATGCGGATACTCATAACGAACCGGCAGCTTATTCTAAAGATAATGTTCCTTATCATCCTGATTATTATGCTCCTATTTCCTTGGCAGGTTATAAGGAAGGTTCTTTTTGTATGACGATGGGTTATCCCGGGACTACCAGCCGTTATTTGTCTTCTTATGGTGTGGAAGAACGTATGAATGCCGATAATATGGCAAGAATAGATGTTCGTGCTATCAAACAGGCTATTTGGAAAGATGCAATGGAGAAAAGTGATGCTGTTCGTATAAAATATGCTTCGAAGTATGCTCAAAGTGCCAACTATTGGAAGAATAGCATTGGTATGAATCAGTCTATTAAAAAGCTGAATATTATCGGGAAAAAACGTCGGTTGGAACATCAACTGACGGAATGGATTCATCGGAAGCCGGAAGAACGAAACAAGTATGCCGGGATATTGACGGAGTTGGAAGACAGTTATCGCAATCGTTATAAGAATGCCCGTGCAATGGCTTATTTTGGTGAATGTTTTGCCAATGGTCCCGAGTTGGTTACTGCTGCATGGTCTGTCCTGAACTTTGATTTTGAAGCGGAAAAATCGGTTTTGGAAGAGAGGGTTCGTCAATTGTTGGAACTTTATGCCAATATTGATTTGGACATTGATAAGAAAGTTTTTGTGGCTATGCTTAAAGAATATGCGGCAGTAGTAGAGCCGGAGAGCCTTTCGGAAACTTATGCTACTATAGAAAAGAAGTTCAAAGGTGATTATCAGGCGTATGTGGACGATTTATACAGCCACACAGAATTGGATACTCCCCGAGGATTTGAACGTGTAGTGAAAAAGGACAGTACTTATGTTCTTTTTGAAGACCCGGCTATTTCGTTTGTCATTGATATGTTGGTGAAATCTTACGAACTCAGTGCGGCTGCAGATGATGATAATATGAAAATAGAAAAGAATGAGCGTTTACTTAATGAGGCTGTGCGTGAGATGGAATCAGATAAGGATTTTTACCCGGATGCTAATTCTACCATGCGTTTCAGCTTCGGAATGATTGGCGGATACTCGCCAAAAGATGCATTAGAATATACTTATTATACAACGACCAAGGGTATCTTCGATAAGATACGTGAATACAAAGGCGATAGCGATTTCGAAGTCATGCCCTCCGTCATTGATTTGCTGGAGAACAGAGATTTCGGTCGTTATGCGGCAGAAGATGGAAATATGAATGTTTGTTTTATTTCCGATAATGATATTACAGGAGGAAATTCCGGCAGCGGTATGTTTAATGGAAATGGAGAGCTGATAGGATTAGCTTTTGATGGGAATTGGGAAGCGATGAGCAGTGATATTATTTATGAACCCAATTTACAGCGTTGTATTGGGGTGGATATTCGCTATGTACTTTATATGATTGAGAAATATGGAAAGTCTACGCGTTTGATTAATGAATTGAAATTAGTGGAGTAAGCATTTTGGGGTGAGGAATGCTTATTGTTTTTCCCGCATGTTTTGGTGATAAAAAAAGGGAGTACCATCAGTTTTTGACACTCCCTTTTTTCTCTTATAAACAATTTTATTTTTGTTTTTTTCTGCGTGCCCAGCCTTCTTCGTTAAAGTCGGGTTCTTCCCCTTTCAGTTTGCTGCTTTTTTTCTTGCTGTTGTCGCTGTTGAAAAACTGTTTCCAGTCATCTTGCTTCTTCGGACCGCGCTCTTCGGTATATCCGCGTTCGGCACGGCTAAGCTTTCTTTCCTTTGCTGCCTTGGGAGAAGCGGACTTGGCGGTTTTCTCCTTAGTAGAAGCCGATTTTCGAGAACTGCTGTTTTTGCGTCCTCCGTTATCGCTTTTTCCACTGTTTTCACCTGCTACTTCCACTACTACTTTGCGTCCGTTCAGGTTGACTTTATTAAGGGCGCTGATAACATCATTTGCCTGCTTCTCCGCCACTTCAAAGAAAGAGAAGTTTTGCATCAGGTCTATTCTTCCGATAGTGGTGCGCTGCTTCTTCATGTTGCGGTTAATCAGCTCAATAATTTGGTTGGCATAGAAGCCGTCTGTCTTGCCTAAATTCAGGAAAAGGCGTGTATATCCCTTTTCTGCTTTGCGTTCTGTCTTTTCGCGACTGCTGCCGTGCTCCTTGCGTTCTCTGGGTTCGCGTTCACCGCGGCGGTCGGTTACGGTCGGCGTTTCAATTTCGGGTGCATTACTGTAATACTCTAAAAAGCGGTTGAATTCCATAGACACTACGCGCTTTATCAAATCTTCTTTCGAGAGCCATTCCAGTTTGCGGTAAATACCCGGTAGGAAAGATTCGATTTCTTCCTCGTTTACTTTTACCTTTTCTATGTCATCAATCAGCTTGATGAGCTGCTGTTCACAGATTTGCTTGCCGGTTGGCATTTCGCCCACAATGAACTTTTTGTTGATGATACGTTCTATTTCGCGCATCTTTCCCCTTTCGCGTAAGTTGATGATAGCGATAGAGATACCTGTCTTTCCGGCGCGTCCGGTACGTCCGCTTCGGTGGGTATAGCTTTCAGTATCATCGGGCAGACCGTAGTTGATGACGTGTGTCAGGTCATTTACGTCCAGTCCGCGGGCAGCCACATCGGTGGCAACCAGCAGTTGCAGGTGACGTTGACGGAATTTCTGCATCACCAGGTCGCGCTGTGCCTGGCTCAGCTCGCCGTGTAACGAGTCGGCATTATAACCGTCCTGTATCAATTTGTCGGCAATTTCCTGTGTCTCCTTGCGGGTACGGCAGAAGATAATACCGTAAATTTGCGGATAATAATCGGCAATGCGTTTCAGCGCTGCATATTTATCTTTCGCGTGTACCACATATGCAATGTGGTTTACGTTTTTGCTTCCTTCATTTTTGGTTCCGATGGTAATCTCTTTTGCATTACGTAAGTATTGTTTGGAGATGCGTGAGATTTCGGGACTCATGGTAGCCGAGAACATCAGTGTATTTCGGTCTTCGGGTACTTTTTCAAGAATAGAGTTGATGCTGTCGGTAAATCCCATGTTCAGCATTTCGTCTGCTTCGTCCATTACTACATTACCGATGGTATCTAGTTTGGCTACTTTTCGTTCCATCAGGTCAATAAGTCGTCCGGGAGTTGCGACAATAATGTGCACTCCGCTTTTGAGCATGCGTATTTGGCTTTCGATGGATGAACCGCCGTATACGGGAAGGACTTTCAGTCCGTCAATATACTTGGAGTAATCATTCAGATCACCTGCGATTTGCAAGCACAGTTCGCGTGTGGGGCAAAGAATTAACGCTTGCGGTACGCGGTTTTTTACATTAATTTTCTGGATTAGCGGCAGACCAAATGCGGCTGTTTTTCCAGTCCCTGTTTGTGCCAGGGCCACTACATCGTTTCCTTCACCGAGTAAATACGGTATAACTTCTTCTTGTACAGGCATCGGGTTTTCATAACCCATTTCTTCTATTGCTTTCCTGATTTCGGGGGAAACGCCTAACTCTTCAAATGTCTTCATTTATTTCAAATATCTAATTCGTTACAAAGATACGGATAATCATGGGATTATATGACATATATGAAATATTTGTTTGATCGGACAGTACAATTTATAGAAAATTGACTAAAAGGTGCCGGAGAGAATAATAAAGGATTGCATTGAGCAATCCTTTATTCCTTCCCACTGTAAGAGTTATGAGGGGGGCAGGTATGAGAGAATTTATGTTAGAGTGTCTGTGTTGCCTGTCAGGTTATTCATTCTCTTCACGATACTCCAGAATGTCTCCGGGCTGGCAGTCTAATTCTTTGCAGATAGCTTCCAGTGTGGAGAAGCGGATAGCTTTTGCTTTTCCGGTTTTCAGGATAGAGAGATTGGCCGGGGTGAGATCAATCTTCTCGGCCAGTTCTCCCAGCGAAATCTTTCGTTTCGCCATCATTACGTCTAAGTTTACTATTATCGGCATAGTTCAGGTTTTAATTATTCGTTGTTTTTTCTTTTTAGCGAGTTCCACCACGAAGTATAGCGTTTGCTCAGTCTGTAATAGACATACATACAGAAGTATATCCATCCGATATTAAGAAAGGCTTTTGCTGTTTTGTGATCCAGCCATTGGCGTAACGTAAGTGTATAGATGAGTTGGACAACAAACAGTGTTATTATGAAACCGGCTATCAGGCAAACTATCGAAATAGTTTTTTTATCTTTTTCTTTCATGGCGGTTGTTCCTTAAATGGTTAATTCTTGTTCCTCTTTCATGCGGATGCCTATCTGGAACAGATATCCGATAAAGATGATGAATACTCCAATAAGGATATATATCATATAGGTTTGTCTTGGGTTTGTTACAGGAGCGAACTCATTCAGGATAGCTTGCAGAATTCCGTTAAACTCGATAATAAGACCGATATAATATATCAGATTGGCGTTGGCTCTTACAAATATCAGATTGCGCTTTACATTGCGGAGCATCAGATAGATAAAAACACTGCATACAGCCATGGATAATAAAGTGATACCTTGTGGAAATGCTTGCCAGATAAATTGTTCGGATGCCGCTGCTTTTCCGGCATCTATGGCAGCCCGATTGGTTCCCAATTCGAAACACAATATTGCGTTTTGAAAGATAGTGATGAATGTGCAACAGAAACAGATGATGGTGAGGCAAGTCATAATCAGTTTCATTTCTTTTAAAGAATGCTCTTTGCTCTTCTCTTTCATAGTTGTTCTATATTTAAATGGTGAGGTCTTGTTCTTCTTTCATTTTCAGTCCGATGGCAAATACTTCGGCAATGACGAATGCCAGTACGCCAAGCAAAAGACTGGAGTGTGAAAAGGGGTTGAGCCAGTTATAAGAATAACCGGGTATCTTCAATACTTGCGAAAGTTGCCAAGTGTGCATATAAGTGCTGGTCAAAGTGGCGGCGAAAGTAATCAGCAAAGAGGTGCCTAACTTGCGCAACAGTTTTACATTTGCCCAGCAGAAGATGTCCGAGCGGTTGATATTGCGAATGAACTTGATGAATTGCAGGACAGCTTTGATGCCGAAAATGATGAGGATGAAACTAAGAAGGGTGTTGATAAGGGCCAACCAGCCGGGTGCATCGGTGTCGACAGTCACCATGGATTGTATCTGCCATATCGGTACATTCTTTCCGGTCATCTCATTGTATATAGAGTCAGAAGTGCTACTCAGATTGTCCGGGAGCAACATCAGCGGATGGAGGTTATTTATTTCTCCTGCCTTATTTTCCATACCGGCTTTCCCACCTTCGATGGCTCCCCATACCATGGAATAGATATTCTCGGACAAGGAGAGTAATAAGACGGCAAATATCATGGCACAAAGCAGATTCAGTTTCTTTTTCATCGTTATATTTTATTATTGGATTAATCAATTTTGTGGGTTGGTTTCTTCCGCAGGAACAGGTTCGGTCGCTTCTACCGCCCACTGCACGGGTTTCACCTCTTTTTTGAATAACAGGAATGTGAGGCAGAAGATGGCGATTCCTGTCATTCCCCATACATGAACGGCAGTGGTGTTTCCTAAAATATCGGTCAGGGTATCTTTCTCTTCAAAAACATTCATCAGTATCAATGACAGAGTATTATTGATAAAGTGAAGAATGATGCTTGGAAGCAGGCTGCCGGTACGGTAATAAAGCTCTCCTAAGATAATACCGAACAGAAAGGCGAAAAGTATCTGTGCCGGATTCATGTGTATCAATCCGAAGATAAGGGCTGACACAAGGATGGCCCAACGGGGATTCTCCCATTTGCGCAGCAAGTATCCTTCGATGGCACCACGGAAAAAGATTTCTTCAAATATAGGAGCGATGATACATACGCTCAAAATACCGAATACATTGTTTTTCATTTGTGCAAAGACGTTTTCGGCTATATTGGGGAGATGGACCATCTCGCTCAGCCAGTTCATCCATATAATGGCGGCTGCTCCCATAAGGATGTAGAGACAGGTAGGTTTAAGAGGCAGGGACGCAAGAGTCTGTTTGTCCAGTTTTACATATTTATAATGTATCAGATGCCATGCCATGAGCAGGGTTCCCAACAGTGAAAGGATAATGGCCAAAGAAGTAGGGGCATTATGCAGGTCGAAACTTTGCGTTTCAAAGCATTTCCATATTGTGTATCCGAACATTCCCGGAATGGCTACAGCAAACTGATAAGCAAAATAGTAAAGTATTAATTTAATCGTGCGTCCCATCTTAATTTGTTTTTATGATTATTATTTCTTTAAATGAATACTCAGAAATTTATCCATGGCGCGATAGAAATCAAATTTATTCTCTTCGTTGTGGAAGCCATGTCCTTCGTTGTCTTTTACCATATATTCTATTTCGATGCCACGTTTCTTCAGCGCTTCCACCATCTGGTCGGACTCGGCTTTGTTCACGCGTGGGTCATTGGCTCCTTGTGCCACGAAGAGCGGGGCTTTAATCTGATCTACGTGGAACACCGGAGAATATTTTTCCATCATTTCCTTATCTTTCACCGGGTCGCCCACCATTTCGTACATCATGTCCAGCAATGGTTTCCAATATGGAGGAATGGTCTGCATGAAAGTAAACAGATTTGCAACTCCCACATAGTCGATGGCACAAGCATAAAGGTCGGGGGTGAAAGTGACACCTGCCAGTGTTGCATAACCGCCGTAACTTGCTCCGTAGATGGCAATCCGTTTCGGGTCGGCTATTCCTTGCTTGATTAACCATTCCACACCGTCGGTAATGTCATTCTGCATGGTCTGTCCCCATTGTTTGTAACCCAATTCGGTGAATTTGCGTCCGTAACCGGTGGAACCGCGGAAGTTCATTTGCAATACGGCATAACCGCGCGCGGCAAGGAACTGTACTTCAGGGTTATATCCCCAAGTGTCGCGTGCCCATGGACCCCCGTGAGGATTCACCACTACCGGCAGTTTTTTTGCAGTTTCCATTGTATATCCTTTCGGCAGAGTGAGATATCCTTCGATGGTCAGTCCGTCACGGCTGGTATAAGTGATGGGAGTCATGGCAACCATCTCCTCTTCTTTAATCCAGGGAGCGGCATCGGCCACCTTTGTCAGTTTGTCTTCTTTTACATTATAGGTATAGTAAGTGCCATACGTGCGGTCACTGCCGGCATAAATCATGCGGATGTTTTCACTTTTGTCTTGGCTGGTAGTGCCTATATCATAACCTTTTAGTTTTTGTTCCAGTTTGGTGCGGATAGCCTCTTCGTCTTTGTCGAAATAGTGACGGATTATTCCTTTGTGTCCGGTACAGGATACGGAAGTCAGTTTTTTCTTCAGTTCGGAATAGCCCAATCCGGAAATATCATATTTGTCATTGGTGTAAAGCACTTCCTTTTCTTCGCAGGTGGCAGGATCCATCAGGACAAGGGCGGTTTTGTCGCGACCGATGTTAGTCAAGGCATATACCATCTTATTGTCGGGAGTGAAAGTAGCGAAGTTGACTGTTTCTTTGAAGTTTGTAGTCAATACCGGGCGGAATGGTTGTTCTTCTGTTTCACGGTATAAAATTTGGGTATTCACTCCGTCTACAATAGCCAGGGCTACACGCAACTTACCGTCGTGGTCGGTCATCCATCCCTGAATGTTTCCGGGGTTTTCAGCCAGTTGGGTCAGTTTGCCTGTATTGAGGTTGAGTCGATAGGGGTCGAAGACCTGTGGATTACGTTTGTTCAGACCGATAATGACCAGTGAGTCGATATTCTCCAGCGGGTCAATGATTTGTGTTCTTACGTTGGGAAAAGCAGTGTATGCTTTAGGTTCTGTTCCGTCTACATTGACTCCGTAAAGTTGATAATTCTCGTCTCCGGCAGTATCTTTTATGTAAAGAATCCGGTGACCATTTGCCCACATACTTCCTGCCAGGTTACGTGCTGTTTCCGAAGTAATTCGGGTTGTCTTGTCCGAACCGATTTCCTGTACGAACAGGTTGAGGCGGTTTTCATACGGTGCCATATACGAGAAGTATTTGCCGTCCGGAGAGATTTGATAACCCACTTTTTCGGGGTTCTTAAAGAAGTCTTCCAAAGGCACTTGTGCATTGACTTCGGAAGCGAGGCCGGTGGTTACCAATAGGGTAGCTGCGGCGAAAATACGTTTGAATGCTTTCATCTTAATGGATTTTTAAGTTCTTGTTACTTTTTGTTTTGTGTGTCGGCTAGCAAGTTTGTGTTGCAGTCTTCACGGTAAATTGTTTCTTGTTTGTTGTCATTAAAGGCGCTTTTCTTGGCGTTCCATTCAGTGTAGCTCAGTTTCGTTTCAGATATTCCGGGAGTTACTGTAAGCAAGTAAGCCGGCTTCCAGATTTCGCGACAGGCATCCCAGCGATACGCTTTCTTTTCAATTACTTGTCCTGTTTCATTGCGTTTGTACTCATATTTCACTTTGCGTGTTAATGTTTTGCCGTCTTCATTCAGTGTGTACACTGTTGTGTTTGTGTCGTCTTGACAATAAATGTACTTCGTGTTTCCTGTTGTTTGTGCGTGCGCTGCTGTTGTACAACTCATCATTACTGTTGCAATTGCTGCTGCTAAACCTGATTTCAATACTGACCTTTTCATTTTACTTTGTGTTTTAATGTTCTACTTGTGTTTGTTATTCGATATTCATTTATCGTTTATCGATATGCAAATGTACATCTTATTTTTATATCACCAAAGAAAAACGAGAAAAAATTATCGAAATTCGATAAAAATATATCCTTTTTCGTTGTTTGTGGGGATGAAAGAGGATGAGGATGTTGTTTTTATGTGTTTGGGGTAGGAAATGCCGGTAAAAAAGACACTTTGTTGTGAGGCGGGAATAGTTCTATAATAGAATCTTTGCGGCTTCTTCTCTGTCCTTGTGCATTTGGCAGATAAGGCTTTCAATGTTATCGAACTTTTCTTCGGGACGCAGATATTGGACGAACTCAATGCACATTTTTTTGTGATAGATATTATCCGAAAAATGAAGGATGTTCACTTCGATACTGAGGTCTTTTCCATTATTCATGGTAGGACGATGCCCTATGTTCAACATCCCTGCCCATCTTTTCCCTTCTATATGTACATATACGGCGTATACTCCTTCCGAAGGAATGAGTTTTTCGGGATAATCTACTTTTAGGTTTGCGGTAGGAAAGCCTATCTTACGGCCGACTTTATAACCGTCGACAACGGTTCCGTCTAAATAATAATTGTATCCCAAGAACTGAGAGGCATGGGTTACGTCTCCTTCTTTTAGCAACCGTCGGATGACGGAAGAACTGATTTTATTTTCACCGTCGGTATATTCGCGCGCGCGTACTATATATATACCGAGTTCTTCTCCATAACGGTAATAATCTTCAAAACTCTCACTTCGGTTGTGACCGAAGCGGTGGTCGTAGCCTATTACCAGTATGCGGATATTGAATTTGTCGCGTAGCAATTGCATGAATTTGCGTGCAGAAAGCAATGACAATTCATGTGTAAACGGAAGCAGGATGCAATAATCAGTACCTGTTGTTTTCAATAAGTTTAATTTCTCTTGAGGAGAGGAGAGGAGTTGGGGGCAATAAGAGGTTTGTATCACCTGTCTGGGATGTACAGGAAAGGTGACTAACGCAGAACATAATCCTTCTTTTACAGCCACTTCCTTTACTTGGTCGATGAGGAAATGGTGACCGCGATGCACCCCGTCAAAAAAGCCGATGGTGGCAACCGATGGGGGAAGTGCCGGATGGTTTATGTCTGATATAATTTCCATTAGTCGAATAATAAACTTAAATCTTCACCGATATGGTAGTGGTGGGTTTGAATGCCAAGTGCCGCTGCTGCCCGGCAGTTAGTTTCCGAATCATCTATAAAGAACGTTTCCTCAGGAAGAATATTTGCCTCTTTCATTACTTTCTCATAGATAGCCTTATCGGGCTTAGCCAAATGCATTTTGAAAGAAAGAAAGGTGTCTTCAAAGAAATCGTCAGCTCGAAAACCTCGGTAGTTAAACATTTCTTCACCGGCATAATCCCAATGGATTTGGTTGGTGTTGCTAAGCAGGTAAACCATGTAGCGTTCGCGCAGCTCTAACAGTAAATCCAACTTTTCGCGGGGAATATTCAGTAGCATCAGGTTCCACATATCATCTATCTTGCGGTCGGTCAACGATTCGTCGGCTTCTTTGCGGATGGCATCCCTGAACTCTTCGGGTGAGATTTCTCCCAACTCGAATCGGGAAAATACTCCATTACTTTGCATTTGACGAACTTGCTCTTCTATGTTGGTGAATCCTGCTGTGCGGAATGCATTCAGACAACTGTCAAAATCCAGATTTATTAATACTCCACCTAAATCGAAAATAACATTTTTAATCTTACTGTCCATAACTCTTTATGCTCTTTTACCTAATTGACTTTTTTGTTTGCAACCGTTTTATCAGTCGGTAGATTTCACCTGCTACCAGCACTAAAGAGGTAGCGGTGATGATTATAATCCATTCGGTCAGGTTCAGCGGTACGGTGCGGAATACTTTTCCTCCGAATTCGACAATGAATATCTGACCTATCAGTATGATAACCGCTACACTGAGCATACCCAGTGCATGGCGTGAATCTTTAAATACAGAATGGTTGGTTCCGAAAACACTGGCGTTGAACAGATTCCAGAACTGAAGCATTACAAAGATAGTGAAGAAGCAGGTAAGAGCCCACTCTGTTTGTGAGGCGGGAAGTTGTCTGATACCTACGATGAGTGACATCAGTATAACCAAAAATGCAAGTCCTACACCTAATATATTATTGCGCATAGCCTTGGTGATGATAAAGTCATTGGTCTTGCGCGGCTTTTCGTTCATAACATCGGGACTGGGCGGTATGGAAGCCAGTGCCATGGCAGCAAAAGTGTCCATAATGAGGTTTACCCATAACATTTGAGTGACAGTCAGCGGAAGTTCCGTTCCCAGAAAGGCACCGAGCAATACACTTGCCAATGCCACTACATTGATTGTCAGTTGGAAGACAATGAAGCGTTGAATGTTTTTGTAGAGCGAACGTCCCCACATGACGGCAGTGGCGATACTGTGGAAAGAGTCATCCAGCAGTGTAATATCGCTGGCTTCTTTTGCGACAGAAGTTCCTGTTCCCATCGAAAGTCCCACTTGTGCGTGGTTGAGAGCGGGGGCATCGTTGGTTCCATCACCGGTAACAGCAACTACCGCACCTTTTTGCTGGAGCAGCTGCACCAGGCGTTGTTTGTCCATCGGGCGCGCACGGCTCATTACTTTCAGGTCGAGCACACGGTCGAGTGCTTCTTCGTCGCTTAAAGCAGCAAATTCCACCCCTGTGATTCGGTTGCGTTCCGAGTCTTCGGGTTTCCATAATCCGATTTGGCGGGCAATTTCGGTAGCAGTTCCCGGAGTATCACCGGTTACAATCTTTACACCGATACCGGCTGACTGACATTTGCCGACAGCTTCGGGTACATCGGGACGAATGGGGTCACTGATGGCAAAAATACCGAGGAAAGTCATTCCGCCTTCATTCACTAATTCAGAACAATCCTCTCCGACGCCTTCGGGGATATATTTATAAGCCAGTCCCAAAGTACGCATGGCCTTGTTTTGATAGGCAAGCAGGTCGGCATTATATTGTGCAATGGCATCAGGGCTCAGATTGCATTTACCCATTATAATTTCGGGCGCACCTTTTATATATAGCACTCTTTTTTGCTGGATGGGAGAGTCGACCAACGTAGCCATATATTTACGTTCGGTGGAGAATGTGAGCTGGTTGACAACAGTCGCTCTTTCACGCAGCTCCATGTAATTCTTTCCCTGCTCGTTAAGCCACAACAATAAAGCGATTTCGGTCGGGTTTCCTACACCGGAAGGTTTCTTTCCGGCCTCTGCTTCTTCCAAGAAAGCCGTGGAATTGGCACTGATGCCTTCAGCTATCAAGTCTGCTTTGGAGGTGTCGAGCTTTGCTTCATGCACTTGCATCAGATTCTGTGTCAGTGTGCCGGTCTTGTCTGTACAGATGACTGTGATGGCTCCCATTGTTTCGCAAGCATGCATTTTTCGGACAAGGTTGTTCGTTTTCAGCATACGGCGCATATTCAGTGCAAGGCTGAGAGTAACACTCATCGGTAAACCTTCGGGAACGGCGACCACTATCAGGGTAACGGCCATCATGAAATATTTTAAAACAATACGGGCGATATGCACCCATTGCTGCCAGCCGGTTATCTCGTTCATGCTCAAATATCCATAAAGGTCTTTGGCCGTGAAGATAATAAAGGTCAGTGTGGCAATGGTAAAGCCGATTTTACCGATGAAATCGGCCAGCTTTGTTAATTGAATATTCAATGGAGTCTGTTCTTGGCTCTGCTCTGTTGCCTGGCGAGCCACTTTGCCGATTTCTGTCGCATCGCCTACGTGCTCTACGCGCATCATGCCGTGACCGTCCACTACTGTTGTTCCACGCATGACGGTGTTGCTGGGATATGTGGCCTCATCATCAAATAATTCTTCGTTGACCGTTTTGTTCACCATTAATTCTCCGGTCAGGTTGGATTCATTAATCTGCATGGAAATAGCTTCCAACAAGATGCCGTCTGCCGGCACCTCTTCGCCGGTATTTAATATGACGATGTCTCCCACAACGATGTCTTTGCGCGGAATCTCTTGTATTTTGCCGTTACGCATGACCGTGACGGGCGTTTCTTCACCTACGGCGTTCAACAAATCAAATTTCTTGTTTGCATCATATTCAAAATAGAACCCGATGCCGGTAGCCAGAAATATAGCGAAGAATATTCCGATAGTTTCGGCATATTCATCTTCAATGATGGCTATGACCAGTGAAAAGAATGCTGCAACGAGAAGGATGCGTATCACCGGGTCGCGGAACTTTTCGAGATAAAGTTTCCACATAGAAGGACGTTTAGGGGGTGTCAGGAGATTCATCCCGAATTTCTCCCTGCTTTCAAGAACTTCTTTATTTGTCAGCCCTGTAAAGGCGGTTTCCTGTTTTGTATGTGCCATACGGCTATTATCAATTAATTAGTGAAGTACAAAAATACAATTTAAATCCTTACGAATAAGTGAATTAAATCTTTTTATCAAATTTTGGGTGTGATTCTTTGCAAATCTCAAAGAAATGTTCTACTTTTGCACCTGCTAAGAAGAAATTCTCATAGCTCGGACTTGTAGCTCAGTTGGTTAGAGCAACAGACTCATAATCTGGAGGTCCCTGGTTCAAGCCCAGGCTGGTCCACTTTCAAAATCAAGCACTTACAAAAACTTTGTAGGTGCTTTTTCTTTTATTGGTGACCCTCAGGTGACCGTTTTTTCTTCTACTTGATGTCATAGATAATCATTTAAGCTTCGGTTGGCCGTGAAGTATTCCACCGGACAATGCTTTTGTTTCTTCCTTTATTGATGAAAGTGAATTTTCTCTTAGCCACGGTCGTGGCTAACGTTAACCACCCCTGTGACTAACTCTAACCACCCGGGTGGGCAGGCTTAACCACGTCCGTGGTTAAGCAATCGCAACCTGCTTTCCATCAAGCTATGTATTTGCTCTATAAGGACGGGCATTACTTGCTTTTTATTGATGGACTTATTGGAAGTATGTAGACAGGACAGGGATACCGATGGTTGTGCCTATGAAATTTTCACTGATGCTGTATTTGTTCAGTCACTAATCGTAACTTGATATGGTTACGTGCACGGTTGACACGCATCATCTGTGTGACTAATATATGTATTCCTTTACATAATATATTGGGAAACAGATAAATTAGCATTTCTACTCTTTTTCTATTTTATATATTGAAGGTTGGTTTAAAGCCAGATCGGATGGGGAAGTTTATGTAATTATATAAAGTTCCTGTAGAACTAAGAAACGTAAATATTCCATATTGCAAACGGACCGATTTATGATATATTGAGAGAGTATATATTGATTCATTCTACCCATATTCTACTTATATTCTATCGAGATATAGTTTAATAATGGTAAATGGAAGAGAGAAAAAAATGTTTTATTTGTATAAAAGTAACCTATTTGACGCTCTATTTTATATAATTAGTTCTTTTTTATAAAAATATCTCTCCATTTCTTTTTATATCTTAAAAAATTTATATATTTGCACCCAGTATACAAAAGCCATAAGATATACTTAGTTCTACAGGAACTAAGAAAGATGGTTATAACATCAAGTTTAAGTTAAAATATTAGCTTAAAGTAGAGTTAAAATATGAGTATAAACTGATTCGACAAATGATGTGTTAGCCGTTTTATGGGAAATAAATGACATTGATTATTTATTAACATAAAATTTAGAGAGTATTATGAAAAAGACGTTTCTATTGGCAGCTTTGCTATGCTCCTTTTTCCCGGAAATTGGTGCATCTGGTATTCCTGTCACAGATGAATCTACTATTGTGCAGCAAAATCGTAAGGTGGAGGGCATTATAGTAGATGAAGCAGGAGAACCGGTTATTGGTGTTAATGTCCGAGTTAAGGGAAATTCTACTTTGGGGACAATTACCGATTATGACGGTAAATTTTCTATCGATGTGTCTTCGAAAGACATTTTAGTCTTCTCTTATATTGGTTATAAGACTCAAGAAGTGAAAGTGGGAGACCAAAAGAGTTTGAGAATTAAAATGAAGGAGGATAGCGAGACTTTGGGAGAGGTTGTGGTTACGGCTTTCGGAACCGGACAAAAGAAAGAATCTATCGTGGGTTCTATTCAAACGGTTCGTCCTAATGACTTGAAAGTGCCTTCTGCCAATCTTTCTAACTCTTTTGCCGGACGTCTTTCGGGAGTTATTGCCTATCAGCGTAGCGGACAGCCGGGCAGTAATGGTTCTGATTTTTACATTCGTGGTATTTCTACTTTGAGTGGTATGACTTCTCCGCTTATTATTTTGGATGGGGTGGAAGTGAGTTCGGCAGACTTGGATGCGCTTGATCCTGAAATTATAGAAGGATTCTCTATTTTGAAAGATGCGACTGCCACTGCCATGTATGGTACGCGTGGAGCCAATGGTGTAATGATTGTTACGACCAAGAGTGGTGCCGACCTTGAGAAGCCTATTATTGGCGTGCGTGTGGAAACGAATATCACACAACCTACGAAAGTGCCTAGCTTTGTAGACGGATACCGTTACATGGAGCTGTATAATGAAGCTGTAACTAATGAAGGAACAGGTAATATCCTTTATACTCAAGAACAGATAGAGAATACCCGCAATGGGGTAAATCCCTATATCTGGCCTAATGTAGACTGGTATGGCTCTTTGTTCAAAGATTTGGCGTTCAACCAAAAAGCCAACTTCAATATCCGCGGAGGTACGAAGAAGATTACTTACTTCATGAATGTGGGAGCCAATCACGAAACCGGTATGCTGAAAAACGAAGCATCTAAGTATTTCTCTTACAAGAATAATATTGATTTGATGAAGTATACCTTCCAGAACAATATTGATTTTCACATGTCTAAGACATCAACCATTTCTTTGCACCTGAATGTGCAGTTGAATGACTTGAGACAGCCTAACACCTCTGTAGGCAACCTTTATTCGGCTGTAATGAACTCCAATCCGGTGGATTTCCCTATCGCTTATCCGGCAGACGGTGTAAATAATTGGATTTATTGGGGAGCGTATGCAGGTGGTAATGACCAAGGTGCAGTCAATCCGATGGCCAGCTTGACCAATGGCTATACTGATATTTTTGAGAGTACGGTAATGGCTAATATTGACTTTGAGCAAAAGTTGGATTTTCTGTTGAAGGGGCTTCGCTTTAAGGCTTTATTCTCTTATAAAAACTATAATAAAACCACTACCAGCCGTTCTCAAGGCATTAACCGTTATACATTGACCGGTTATACTCAGAATGCTGACGGTAGTTATAGTCTGAACATATCTCCGTTTGGTTCCTCCAATCCGAGTAAGCCGGTGTTGAGTACAACTTCGAGTGTTGCGGGTGACCGTCGTATCTATTTCCAATCTTATGTAGATTATATGAATAAGTTTGGTAATCACAATGTGAGCGGTATGCTTCTTTGGAATATTGACCAATATGATAATAATGCTCCCGGTAATTTGGTCGCTTCACTTCCCCGCCGCAAGATGGGATTTGCGGGTCGTCTTTCTTATGATTATGACAATCGTTATATGTTCGAAGTGAATGCCGGTTATAATGGTTCCGAAAACTTTGCCAAAGGACATAAATGGGGCTTCTTCCCCTCTGTAGCAGTAGGTTGGAATGTAAGTCAGGAGAACTTCTTCGAACCTCTGAAAGACGTTATCTCTAATTTAAAGCTCCGTGCTTCTTACGGTTTGGTAGGTAATGACCAATTGCTCGATTCATCGGGTGGTCTTATCCGTTTCATCTATATGTCTGATATTACGCTTCAGAGTGAAAATGCAGGATTTACTACCGGTGACAAGCAGCAGATTACTTTAAATGGTCCTGTATATACCCGTTATCAGAACAACGACTTGACATGGGAAGTGGGTGAGAAGTTAAATGTAGGTTTTGATATGCAGTTGTTCAACTCCTTGAATGTTACGGTGGATGCTTTCCGCGAAATCCGTCGTGATATCTTCCAACAACGCTATTCTATTCCTAACTACCTGGGTACGGCCAGCACTGCCGTTTATGGTAACTTGGCTAAAGTGAAGAACTATGGTTTTGACCTCTCTCTTGATTATGGAAAACAGATCAATAAAGATCTTGCCATTCAGTTTAAAGGAACATTTACTTTTGCACGTAATGAGATTCTGGAATATGATGAGGCTCCCGGTGTGCGTCCCTCTTTGTCTAATATCGGTAAGAAACTGAATACCATTTACGGTTATGTAACCGACGGACTTTATATCGACCAGGCTGATATTGCCAATAGCCCGAGCTCTACATTGGGTAATATTGCTATCGCTCCGGGTGATATTAAGTATGTGGACCAGCCCGACAGAGATGGTGTTTATGATGGAAAAATAACGAGTGATGACCGTGTAGCTATGGGTTATCCTACTGTTCCTGAAATTGTTTATGGTTTTGGCCCATCTATTTCTTATAAAAACTGGGATTTCTCCTTCTTCTTCCAGGGTGTAGCCAATACTTCGTTGATGATGTCAGGGTTTGCTCCATTCGGTACTCAGTATAACCGTAATGTATTGTCATGGATTGCTGATGACTATTGGTCACCAAGTAATCAGAATCCTAATGCCGCTTATCCGCGTTTGACCAAGAATGATAACAATCACAACACTCAGTCTTCGGATTATTGGTTGCGCAATGGTGCTTTCCTGAAATTGAAAAATGCAGAAATAGGTTATACTTGGAAGAAAGTTCGTTTCTATATAAGTGGAGCTAACTTGCTTACTTTCTCTCCTTTCGATCTTTGGGACCCTGAAATGGGTGGTGGTAAAGGTTTGAGTTACCCGACTCAGCGTACCTTTAATCTTGGTTTACAGTTGTCATTTAAATAATCCAAAAACGAACAGATATGAAAAAGTTTAATCAAATATTTATTGTAGCGGCTTGTATGCTTTTGGGCATTTTGTCTTCTTGTAGTTACTTGGATGTCGTTCCTGACGAAAAGGCGACAGAAAAAGATGCATTTGAAGATAAGGATGCTGCTAAACGCTTTGTTTATTCGTGCTATGCATATATCCCTAATCCCAGAAGTGGTACAGGTTCATTGGACCTCTTTACCTCCGATGAAGTGGTAACGGCATTTGAGCATGAAACATTTGCTGCTTTCCCTAAAGGTAATTATTCTGCGTCTAATCCGGTTATCTCTTATTGGAATTCTTTGTTTCAAGGTATCAAGCAATGCTATATCTTACTGAACAATATCGATATGGTTCCTGCACTGGAGGCTTCTATTAAGGCAGATTATATTGCCCAGGCCAAGTTCTTGATAGCTTATTATCATTTCTTGCTGGTACGTAACTATGGACCGGTTATTTTGGTTAAGGAGGAACCGTCGCTTACTACTCCTGCCGACCAATATGCGGCACGTTCGCCTTATGATGAATGTGTGGACTATGTTTGTCAGATGTTTGATGAAGCTGCTGCCGAACTTCCCGCAACTCGTATCAATGAGAACTACGGACTGGCTACAAGTGTGGCTGCCAAAGCGTTGAAGGCAAGAATGTTACTGTATGCTGCTTCTCCGTTGTTTAATGGAAACAGCGAATTCTATTCCAGCTTTGTCAATAAAGACGGAACGGCGTTGATGCCTCAAGCATACAGTGCTGAGAAATGGCAGAAGGCTAAGGTGGCTTATGAAGAAGCTATTCGTGCGGCAGAAGGAGCCGGACACAGTCTTTATACCAGTACCGACTATATGTTGGACGGATATGATAATGCAGAACCGGCCGACCCCGTGCAGCACAGATTGCGTTACACCATCATCGAGCCCGCCAACACAGAAGTGATTTGGGCAGATTGCCGTTCAGAAGGTGCCTACAGCGTTCAGAACAAGTCCCTTCCATTCTGTAATGGTTCTGCTTACAATGGTGTGTCTCCTACTCTTGCCATGTTGAAACGTTTTTATACCAAGAACGGACTTCCTGTAGATCAAGACCCTGAGTTCCCGAAAGGTAACAGTATTTATGAAGTGACTGCTTTGGGTGAAGAAAATGCCACTATTGGTGACCCGGAAGCAAAGACTATCCGTTTCAACTTAAATCGTGAGCCTCGTTTTTATTCATGGGTTGCTTTCCAGGGAGGATTTTATGAAATCATGAGTGCGTCAGACGGTAACGGAGCTTATCAGAACGATGAGAGCTATAATAAATACAGTGACTCCGGTCGAGGAAAATTGGTATGTGATTTTGTGATAGGCGGTAATACTTCTCGTCAGCCGGCAGGAAGCAGTTTGCGTACTAATAACTATTCACCTACCGGTTATCTGAATAAAAAGGGAGTAGTTCCCGGTTACAATGTACGTACTTCTTTATACAATCCACCGTTCTATCCATGGCCTGTCATCCGTTTGGCTGAGCTTTATTTGGGGTATGCCGAGGCTTGTGTGGAATGTAATGATTTAAATACAGCAAAAACTTATTTGGACAAAGTGCGTACTCGCGCCGGTATACCTACGGTAGAAACATCATGGAATGGCATTGCTACGTTGGATCAGGCCAAACTGCGTGAGATTGTTCGTCAGGAACGTACCATTGAGTTCTATTTGGAAAATCAGACTTTCTGGGACTTGCGCCGTTGGAAACAGGCAGCAGAATATTTTGGCGTGAAGGCCAAAGGTATGAATATTGCAGGTAAGACTATAGATGAGTTTGCACAAGAAACAGAAGTGTCTTTTGAACGTAAGTTTGAAAGTCCGACTCAATATTTAATGCCTGTTCCTTTGACAGATGTCAACCGTAACATGAATCTGGTTCAAAATCCTGGTTATTAATAAAATAAATAAAGATGAAAAATACATTTAAATATTATGCCGGAATGCTCCTGATTGGAGTTACCTTGGCAAACATCAGTTGCAGCAGTGATGAAGATGGGATTACACCGGCCGAAATCACAAACTTGACAGCAGAAAGTACTTCCGGGCGCATTGTACTTCGTTGGGATACTCCTGAAGATGCCGGTATCCGTTATATTGAAGTGAACTATTACGACCCATTGCAGAAAAAAGATGTTATGCGTACTGCAAGCATTTATGCAGATAGTATTGAAATACCAGATACACGTAAGAAGTTTGGCGAGTATCAGTTCTCGGTACAAACAGTAAGCCCTACAGGTGATAAGAGTGCGGTTCAAACTATCTCAAAGGTTTCGGAGCCGGCATTGCCTACTTTTGTGAGTACACAGATAGCTTTGACTGCTGCTGACTTGAGTACGAATGCGCAGGAGCCGACTGAAGGACCTATTGCTAATCTGCTGGATGGCAATACCGGCACTTTTTTCCATACGGCATGGAGTGTCAATATACCGGCTCCTCATTGGATGCAGGTTAACTTGAAAGAAGAAATAACAGGTTCCTATAAGTTCTATTATGCACCTCGTAATAACGGCAGTAATAAACCGACTGATTTTGATTTGATGGGTAGCACGGATGGTACCAACTGGTTCCTTATCCGTAACTTCACTAAGGATGCAGATGGACTACCGGTTACTTCTACGGGTACATTTACTTCTGAGATTTATGATGCACCGCAACCATTCAGTCAAATCCGAATGGTAGTTAATGCTACTAATACGAGTAGTATTTTCTGGACAATGTCCGAATTTAAATTTTATTCGGTTTCTGTGACGGATCCTGAAGCCGCTGATGAATAGAAGGCTCTCTTCACAACATTAGATAGTAATTTAGGTTATCGAGGGGGGTGTTCGTGAGAACATCCTCCTATTTTTTGCCGTAAAACAACAAAACATCTTCAAAGAAGATATATCTTTGCAACTTAAATAAAATTTTCGTCTATGAATAACACTAGTGTACTATCTGTTGCTAAGAACCGTGTAGTTTGGTTGGATGTTGTCCGTTTTGTGGCCATGTTTACGGTGGTTTGCTGTCATTGCGCAGACCCTTTTAATTTTTATTCGGGTGAGCCTTCTGCCGAGCTTGAACAAATAAAGTTTTGGGGCGCGGCATACGGAGCATTCCTTCGCCCTTGTGTCCCCCTGTTCGTTATGATTACAGGTGCTTTACTGTTGCCGGTACGAGGGGAGACGTCGGTTTTTTACAAGAAAAGGATCAGCCGTGTATTTTGGCCGTTTCTTCTTTGGTCTGTGCTTTATAATCTGTTTCCCTGGATAACCGGTTTGTTGGGATTCAAACCGGAAGTGATTCTCGACTTTTTTCCTTATTCGGGTGAAGAGGCGACTCGTCAGGCTTTGAGTGTCTCGTTGAAGAATATTGCAGAGATTCCGTTGAACTTTTCTCTTTTAGATGTACACATGTGGTATATCTATTTGTTGATAGGGTTATATCTTTATTTACCCATTTTTTCTGCATGGGTGGAGAAAGCATCGGAGAAAGCTCAATTATGGTTTTTGGTCGCTTGGGGGATTACTACTCTGTTACCTTATTATTATGAATATGTTTCGCCTTACTTATGGGGTAGTTGTTCATGGAACTCATTCGGTATGCTTTATTATTTTGCCGGTTTCAACGGATATTTATTGTTAGGACACTACTTGCGCAATAAAGACTGGTCGTTGGGCAGAATCCTGTCTTTCGGTGTTCCTATGTTTTTGGTAGGGTTTGCGGTGACTTTCTTCGGTTTCCGTCATGTAACTTCTTTACCTGAGTATAGTGATGAATTGCTTGAGCTGTTTTTTACTTACAACTCTTTGAATGTAGTGATGATGACGATACCTTTCTTTTTGTTGGCTAAGAAAGTGAATGTGCGCTCGGAGCTTGTTCAGAAGCTATTGGCCAATTTAACGATTTGCGGATTCGGGGTATATATGGTTCATTTCTTCTTTACCGGTCCCGGTGTCCTTTTGATGCGTGCCATCGGGGTGCCTGTTTGTATTCAGATTCCGGCTGCAGCTGTGGTGGCATTTACCGTATCGTGGTTGCTTGTCAACTTGATTCGTAAATTGACAGGTAAGAGCTCTAAATATATAGTAGGGTAAGTCCTTGTCGGATGAAAATTGAGTAAGATTAACTTCTTTCCATCCATCTTTCGGACTTGGTCATCTGTTATTTACTTAAACTATTAATTTATCATCGATATGGAAAGAAGAGAAAAAGCCGGAGTTGGCCCGTAATATTCTGAAGAAAGCAGCTATATTCGGAGTAGACGTACAAAGCCTGTCGGTGCTGGAATGGGCGCAACAATGACCAGAATAGTGAAGGAAAGTTATGAATTTAATATTTTCCTAAGGAAATTTGTTTTATAAGGAACCCAAGAATATTTTTGGAAAGCTTTCCAATACAAATATCTATGGTATAGGATGAGTGTATTAAAAGTGAAGATTATGACGAAAGAGTTTTTAAAGAGGATAAACAAGTAAAGAAGGAGAAATAATTATGAAAAGAATCACGTTGTTTTTATTGGGAATTGTACTGATGTCGACAGTGGCATGCGGAAGAACGAATAGTAATGCTAATTCAGATCGGGTGACGGCGGCAGAAGACTCTAAGGCTAAAGTCATTCACTTGACCAAAGCGGAATTTTTGGAAAAGGTATATAACTTTGAGAAAAATCCCGATGAATGGAAATATGAAGGTGACAAACCTGCGATTGTCGATTTCTATGCTACTTGGTGCGGTCCATGTAAAATGGTAGCTCCTATTTTGGACGAGCTTGCAAAAGAGTATGACGGACAGATTGTTATTTATAAGGTAGACACGGATAAAGAAACGGAATTGGCGCGTGCTTTCGGTATCCGCAGTATTCCTTCCATTCTGTTTATACCGATGAACGGAAAGCCGGAAATGGCACAGGGAGCTCTTCCCAAAGAAGCTTTTAAGAAGGCCATTGATGAGTTGCTATTGAAAAAATAAGTATTTTTGTGCAATAGCTGTTCAAAAGAATAAGATATGGACACATTATGTAAAATCCGTATTATAATAAATAAGGCATAGCATGAATTTATCGGCAGAAACTCTCCATTTCATCGAGGAACATAGGCATGATGATGTTCGAACTCTTGCCTTGCAGGGGAAGAAGTATCCGGGTGTGGATATGGCTTTGGCTGTGACACAAATATCCGGCAGGCAAATTGCAGAGCAGAAGATACCTTCGTGGTATGCATTGTCCGGATTGCTTTATCCCCGGCATTTGTCAATGGAACAGTGCTCGTCCGAGTTGACGGCAAAGTATAAGGCTCATTTGTTGGAGGGAGAGTCTTTTGCCGATTTAACCGGAGGCTTTGGCATAGATTGTGCTTTTATTTCCCGCCGTTTTAAGTATGCCGATTATGTGGAGCGGCAAGATGAATTATGTGCGCTGGCTGCACATAACTTTCCTTTATTGGGACTGGAGCATGTCCGTATCCACAATATGGACGGGGTCGATTACCTGCATAACATGTCTCATGTGGACTGTCTTTTTCTGGACCCGGCACGTAGGGATGGGCATGGAGGCAAGACGGTTGCCATTTCGGACTGTGAACCGGATATTGGCGTATTAGAGTCCTTGCTGGTTGAGAAAGCGGATAAGGTAATGGTAAAACTCTCACCGATGCTGGACTTGTCTTTGGCTCTGAAAGAGTTGAAAACCGTTAGTGAAGTACATATCGTGTCTGTGGGCAATGAGTGTAAGGAACTACTGCTTGTATTGCAAAAAAGCCCCATTTCATCAGATGTTTTTATTCATTGTGAACTGAGTACACACATAGGAGAGAGTCAGCATTATGTGTTTACTCAGAAACAGGAAAGGCTGTCACCGTGCCCTCTTGCCGGACAAGTGGAAACCTATTTGTATGAACCGAATGCGTCTATCCTGAAAGCCGGAGCTTTTCGTTCTTTGACTCAGGCATATCCGGTAAGAAAGTTGCATGTGAATAGTCATCTATATACCTCTTCCTCTTTTGTGGCTGACTTCCCCGGAAGAAAGTTCAAGGTAGAGTCGGTGACGGGTTTTGGTAAAAAAGAGCTGAAAGCCTTTTTGCAGGATATGGGAAAAGCCAATCTCACCGTGCGAAACTTTCCTTCTTCGGTGGCCGAACTGCGGAAACGCCTGAAGCTGAAAGAGGGTGGGGAAGATTATATCTTTGCTACTACCTTATCGGATGAACAAAAGGTCTTGATAAGAGGCAGAAAAGTGAATTCTTCTCATTCTTTATAAGCCGAGGATAAGTTTGTAGCCTATTCCCCTGACATTCACAATCCTGACTCGGCTGTCTTTTGCCAACTTATGCCTTAGCTTGGTAATGAATACGTGCAGGCTGCGGGAGTTGAAAAAGCTGTCATCACCCCATAGCTCCAGCAGAATGCTTTGACTGCTTACCACTTCATTGCGGTTATTGCATAGCCGTTTCAATATTTCCGATTCACGATGTGATAACTCCTGTGTCGCTCCCGCAAAGGTGAGCTGTTGGGTAACCGGGTTGAACTGATAGTCTCCTATTTCATAAGAATGACTGACTTCTTTTTCTATGAATGCCTTATGCATCAATGCTTTGAGTCGTACTATCAATTCCTGCATTCCGAAAGGTTTCTTCAAATAGTCGTTTGCCCCCAGCTCGAATCCTTCCACTACATCATTGATGGCCGAGCGTGCCGTGAGGAACAGTACAGGTGTCAGTTTGTCTGTCTGCCTGATGCGGCGAACCATCTCGAAACCATCCATGCGGGGCATCATTACATCTGCCACTACGATATCCGGTTTCTGTGCAAAGAAGGTACGTAACCCTTCTTCGCCATCCGAAGCTGTGGTGATAATAAACTCCTGTTCTTCCAATGTGTCTTTGATAATCATTGCAAGTGTCAATTCATCTTCTACCAATAAAACGTGTATCTTTTCCATTATTTGCCGGGTATTTGAAGAATAAATGTACTTCCTTTTCCTATGCTGCTTTCTACGGTGATGCTTCCTTTGTGTTGTTCTGCCATTGTCTTGACATAATAGAGTCCTAATCCGTATCCTTTTACATTATGTAAATTTCCTGTCGGAACCCGATAAAACTTATCAAATAAGTGTTTTTGTTTGTCACCGGGTATGCCGATACCTTTGTCACTCACTTTAACCGTTACATAACCATTACACACCGTTACGGAAATGCAAATATCCGCCTTTTCACCGGAGTATTTCACTGCATTGTCTATCAGGTTGCTTATCATGTTGTAGAGATGGGTGCGGTCTGCATATATGGTGGTGTTGTCCATCATTGCCAGGTGGCAATCCATTGGTTTGTCCGCTTTAAGTTGGTGCTGCCTGATAAGTGTTTCCAACATCGGTTTCAAATCTATCTCTTCATAATTGAGCCGGAAGTTCTTACGTTGTTCCATGCTCATGGACAGAATCTGTTCCACCAAGCCACTGAGTTGCTTGAGTTGTGCTTGGATGATTTGCAGATAAGTGTGTCTTTTTTCCGGGTTCTCGGCTCCCTTGAAGTTCAGCATGGCGTCATTGGCAGCATAGGCTACGGCTATCGGGGTCTTGAGCTCATGAGTGATGTTATGAGTGAAATCCTCTTTCATTTCTTCCACACTCTTTTGGCGTAAAATGATTCGGGTGAGATACCAAAAGGAGATTCCCAATATGATAATGATAAAGAAGGAAGTGTAGAGAATACCTTTCATTTGCTGGAATACGAGCATATCTGTCGGTTCCACCCACAAACGGTAGTATCTTTTATTATATAAATCATAATTGTAATAAAAAGAATCGGCTTTCTTGCTTGGAATGAAGCCGGGCGGATAATTCAGACTTCGTACAATGGTCGTGTCCTTGTCGTGCAGCTTCAGTATTTCTATACGGTGGGGCAGGAAGATGATTCCCCGCATAGCGAGTGTGCGATTGAAAAGGCTGTCGAAAGTGGATAGGTTGATTTCGGTAAACAAGTCAAGCTGGCTGTGTATGCCGCGTTGAAAATACTTGGTGAGCAACTCCAGTGTTCCGTTTTTATCGACAGTGCTTGACAGAGGTTCATTGATTTCCAGTCCGATTCTGTTAGGGATATGGATTCCATAAGAGTTGCCTGCATGGGTCATGATGCTGTCTACTTCAAAGCTCGATTTGATATACTTATCAATGTTACTGTTTCTTTTTAGTGAGTCGCAACGAGCCATCATTTCGTTGTAGTCACTTACTTGCAGGGTCTCTGCCAGACAGTTATCCATATCTTTTTTCATCGAGCTGTAGAGTCCTGTCAGCCAATATGCCTGATAAGCAAATACGCCTATCAATGAAAGGATAATTAATACGGCTATGGCCTTAAACGGTATTTTCATTGTACTGTTTTTCTCATTTATCTACGAAAATAGAGAGAAATCGGCCAACTTCTTCTTTTTGATAACACTAAATAAGACTTTGTAAGCGGATGGTAACATGAAGGAATCGCTTTTCCTGCTTACTTTGTTGCATGATGAAAAACTTACTTACCATTTGCTTTTGTTGGTTTGCTCTTTCGGTATGGGGGCAACAGGATACCACATTCCTTTATATGGACAGTCTGTTCCAGCAACTTCCCGAAGTGCTGGTGCGGGGTGAGAGACCGGTGATTAAAGCTGAAAAGGGCAAACTGATTTATGATGTGTCGCGTATTATCGAAAAACTGCCGGTGACAAATGCTTATGAAGTCTTGAAAGAACTGCCCGGAGTGACCGAGCAAAACGGAACCCTGAGTTTGGGAGGACTGAGGGTTACGGTGGTGGTCAACGGCAAAGTGACCACATTGGATAAGGAGCAGTTGCGTGCCATGCTCGAAGGTACTCCTGTGAGCCGCATTGAGAAAGCAGAAATCATGTATGCCGCCCCTGCCCGTTATCAGGTGCGCGGACCGATGATAAATTTAATATTAAAATCAAACTTAGGGCAACGGTCTTCTTTGAAAGGAGAACTCTTTTCCTCCTACGAACAGTCACGACGCGAACACATCAATGAAAGAGCCACATTGCTTTATACATCAGGCCGCTTTGCGGCGGACTTGATGTATACCTACTCTTTCGGGCATACTAAGAATGAGACAGAAAAGTGGTCGGAACATGAACTGGCCGATGGCATGCATGAGCTTACCTTGAATACCTTGAGTAGCGGATACGGAGGACGGCATAACATCCGTTTGGGGACGGATTATGATTTTGGGAAAAAGAATGTGTTGAGCATGGTATATACTTCCCAACTCGGGTACGGACAAGACCGTACGTCGATGCACGGAACGGGAAACAGTGATAAGGCAGATGACGGAGACCGTCGGCTTCATAATGTGAAGTTGGATTATCAATCTTCTTTCGGACTTACGGCAGGAATGGATTTTACCTATTTTGATTCTCCCGGCACGACGGTACTGACCGGTGTGATGGAAGAGGAAAAGAAATCATTCTTCTATAAGAGTAATCAACGTATCAACCGCCTGCTCTTTTATCTTAATCAGGAACATGCTTTGAATAACGGGTGGGAGTTGAATTATGGTGCGAAATATAGGACTGCGCATGATAACAGTTACCAGTCTTACTACGATGGCGAGACGGGAGACTTGCTGACAGACAACTCGTTGAAGTCACGCCGGACGGAATATACCTTTAACGGTTATGCGGGCTTCAGTAAAAACTTCGGCAAACGTTTCTCTTTTGACTTTTCACTGGCTGCCGAGCTTTATAACTCGCAAACGTGGCATGAATGGATGCTTTATCCCACATTGAATGCCAATTATCGGGCAAAGGACGGACATATGTTTCAGCTGTCTTTCAGCAGTAATCGTTCTTATCCTGACTATTGGAGTACACAACCCACAGTGCAGTATGTGGATAGTTATACAGAGGTGCATGGCAATCCGGTGCTGAAACCGTCATCCGACTATCTGGCTGTCTTGGCTTATATATTGAAGAGTAAGTATGTTTTTGCTCTTTTCTATGAAGAGAAACCTGACCATTTTGCTCAGTTACCTTATAAATTGCCCGACCGCTTGGCCGAGGTGAATAAGTTCATCAATTATAATTTCCAGCGGCAAATGGGGATACGAATGATGGCTCCTTATAAGATTGGCAAATGGTGGTCGGGCAACGGCATGTTGATAGCGATGCGGAGCCGTGACAAGGCGGATGATTTTTATGATATTCCGTTTGACCGCAAAAAGTGGGTATTCGTCTTTCGGACGAGTAATACGCTCACCCTGTCGAAGCAACCTGATGTGGTAATGAACGTAAGTGCTTTCTTGCAGACCAAAGCGCGTCAGGGAATCTATGATTTAGGCAACTATTGCGATGTGACGACTTCGGTGAAGTGGACATCGCCCGACAAGAAGGCACAGTTGACATTGACCGGCAATGACCTCTTTGACAGCCGTAACCGGATGGATTTAAGAATTGACTATGCCAATCAACATAGTCGTACAAAGTTTAATAAATCCAATCGGAATATAACTCTGTCATTCCTTTATAAATTTGGCGGCTATAAGGAAAAGAAGCGTAAGGAAGTGGATACGAGCCGATTGGGACATTGATACTTTAGGTACGGACAGCGCGGAATAGAAAAAGTCCGCGTTTGTCCGTAAAGTCTGTACCTGAAATAAATGGAGTAAATCCGTCGGTAGTTTACCGTTCAAACGGTTTCAGCCTTCCATTTTTGTTTTGAATGCCAAGGCATACATGCGCATCTGCTTTACCATGGCCAGCAAACCGTTGCTGCGTGTGGGAGACAAATGTTCTTTCAGGCCGATTTTCTCTATAAAGTAGAAATCGCTGTTCAATATTTCGTCGGGAGTGTGTCCTGATACGACTTTAATGAGCAATGCGATGATACCTTTTACTATCAATGCATCGCTTTCTGCCTGGAAAACCACTTTGCCGTCTGTCAGGTCAGCCTGTAACCATACACGGCTTTGGCAACCGTCAATCAGGTTTTGTTCCGTTTTATATTGAGGGTCGAGTGGCTCTTGCTCATTTCCCAAGTCAATCAGTAATTGGTATTTGTCCATCCAATCGTCAAAGTCACTGAATTCCTCGATAACCTCGTCTTGAAGTTCGTTTATTGTTTTCATTGTTTTGAATTTTATTTCTCATTATAAATTACATCCATCACTGTTTGACCGACAGCTTTCAGTGTATTGCGGTCTATATTGTCCATCGTATCGTTTATCGTATGCCAGGTAGAGCCGAAAGAAGAACGTTCGTTATTGGCATCATAATTGATGATGTCCACACACGGGATACGTGCCAGTTGGTGTACATACAAGTGGTCATCGGTTACAGGAATGCCGTCCGCTTTCACAAAATACTTGCCATAGCCCAGCTCATGTGCCTTTTTCCAAATCTTTTTCATTTCGGAACGTGCCGTTTCCGAGGAATAACCCTCATAATAGAAAGTTGCATCTTTACCGCCTACCATATCAAGCAGAATTCCGTAGCGGGCATTATAATTCTGTACGTGGGGAGTGCGTGCCCAGAACTGTGACCCCAGACACCATGTATCCTGTTTGGGTTGTCCTGTATAAAATTCCGGCGTTCCGTAGTCTTCCGCATCAAAGAAGATAATGTCAATGCCCAGTGCCGGTTCTTTCTGTTGAATTTGACGGGCGATTTCCAGCAATACGCCTACACCGCTTGCGCCATCATTTACTCCGAGAATATGCGTGTGGTGATTCTTGGGGTCGGGATCATTGTCGGCATACGGCCGGCTGTCCCAATGCGCACAAAGCATGATGCGTTTTTTGCTTTCGGGTTTATAGGCTCCGATGATATTCCGTGCTTTCAGTATGGTTCCGTCCCAAGCTATGAGGTCTGCACGTTGGTTATAAACCTTGGCTCCAAACTTTTCCAGTTGTTGAGCCAAATACTCTCCGCATTCTTCATGTGCTTTTGTATTCGGCACTCTCGGACCGAAATCCGCTTGTGCCCCGACGTATGCATAAGCACTGTCTGCATTGAATTCGGGTGCTTTGACTACTTCTTTTTCCACTGCATCTATTCGGTCACTTTTCTTATTGCTGTTTCCGCAAGAAATAACGGTCAGTATAAGCATCAGGAACAGGATGGTTAAAATGTTCTTATTCTTCATATATTTCTCTTTTAAATCTTCCACTTTGTCCGGTTGCAAAGTTACATTATTTTCTTTGTACTTCTTCCATTACCCGCAGGAAGTTTCCTCCCCAGATAAGCCGGATACTTTCTTCGCTGTATCTTTCTAACAATAGTTGACGGGTGAAGTTTATCAGTTCCGATGCAGAAGCACAACCGGTGATGCCTCCGTCACCGTCAAAGTCGGTACCGATACCCACATGTTCTATTCCCATGATATTCACCATGTGGTTCAGATGATTGATGGCATCTTTAATGGTTGCATGGCCTTCTTTCCGCAGGAAGCCGTCGTATAACGTTACTTGGGCTACTCCTCCTTTGGCGGCAAGAGCCTTCAGTTGGGCGTCTGTCAGGTTACGCGGATGGTCGCACAATGCACGTGCGGAAGAATGCGAGGCAACAATCGGCTTCGTGCTGATTTCCAACGCATCATAAAAACTTTTTTCTCCGGCATGCGAGATATCTACCATCATGCCTACACGGTTCATTTCTTTAATTACGTCTTCTCCGAAAGCACTGACTCCCAGTCCTTCGGCATTATCACGTGCCGAACCGCAAATGTCATTATTCCCATTGTGGCAGAGTGTCATATACACCACTCCGCGTTTTCGGAAACGCTCCACATTACTTATATCCTTGCCAATGGCATAACCATTCTCTATTCCCAGCATAATGGCTTTCTTCCCTTCCATTTTCAGCCGCCATAAATCGTTTGGCGTATAAGCCAAATCAACGGCCGTACAGTTCTTGGCAACCATTTCTTCTATTTCGTTCAGAATGCGGTCGGCTTTTGCAGTAGCAGCCGGCAATGCCTCGTCGGTACGTTCCGATTGTTTCAGGTAGGCTACCATGATTGTGGCATCTAGTCTGCCTTCCGTCATCTTATGTAAGTCCACCAATATCTTTTTGTCGCGGGAAGCAAAGTCAATGCCCCGGTCGAAAAACATCGGCGTATCGCAATGCGAATCCAGCGTAATCATACGGCTGTGCAGACGTTTTGCTTCCTGAAAAGAAGCAGCTTCTTTTATCAGCCAGTGGAAGAGTGGCATCATGCATTCGTCACCCCGTAAGATGAAACATTCGGGATGCCATTGAACTCCCAGCATTGATTTATATTCGGTGGATTCCATCGCTTCTATCACTCCGTCCGCAGCCCGGGCACACACGCGGAAACCCGGTGCAACCTCTTTTACAGCCTGATGGTGGAAAGAATTTACCGGCAGGACATCTTTTTCAAACAGACGATGTAGCAATGAATCTTTTTCTATCCGAACCGAATGTGATGCATAACTTCTTTCCAGATCCTGGTCGTGCTTTATGCGCGTTCCTTCCATTTGTGAGTGGATATCCTGATACAAGCTGCCTCCGAGGGCGGCATTCATCATCTGTATGCCCCGGCAGATACCCAGTATCGGGATTTGTCTGTCGGCAGCCAGCTTTGTCAATAAGAGTTCCTGCCTGTCACGGTGTGGGTTGATGCTGTGGAGTTCCTTTACCGGTTCTTCATCCATGAAAAGAGGATTGATATCCGCACCTCCCGTCAGCAGGATTCCGTCCAGCGATTCGAGTGCATTTATCAAACTGTCAGTGTCATCGAATGAAGGGAGAATGAATGGCACTCCGCCTGCTTTCAGAATGGAAGTAAAGTAACCTTCTGCCAAGGTGCATTCCCCATCCCTGAAGTTTCCGGTCAGTCCGATAACCGGTGCTTTTTTGTAACAGGGGAATGTGCGGTGTATATCATCGTACGCTGCTGAAATGTCAAATGTTTGAAAGGTTTTCATAAGTTAAATTATTCATAGAAACTAAGCAAAGATAGGGATAAATCCAGATTTATTTTTCATATTTGCTAAAAATCTAATGATTATGGAACCTATACAGGACTTTGCCCGATTAATCAGCCGTCTGCGTGCGCAAAAGGAGCGTAAACGAGTTGCAGTGGTTTGCCCTAACGACCCGCATACGGAGTATGTTATTACCCGTAGCTTGCACGAAGGGTTTGCCGATTTCCTGTTGGTGGCTGATACTCCCCATTTATTGAATGCCGAATATATCCGGTTGCAGTACCCGGAGCATGTAAAAGTGTATGAGGCGACAAGTCCCGACAAAGCTGCTCAAGAAGGAGTGGCATTGGTCAGAGAAGGACATGCCGATGTGTTGATGAAAGGAATAATCAACACCGATAACCTGCTGCGTGCGGTTCTTAATAAGGAACATGGTTTGCTTCCTCAGGGAAATGTATTGAGCCATATAACAGTGGCTCAGATACCTACTTATAATAAATTATTGTTTTTCTCGGATGCGGCAGTAATCCCCCGACCTACATTGGCTCAGTTTGAGGCTATGCTGAAATACGATTTGGAAGTTTGTCGCCGTTTGGGTATTTCCGAACCTCGGGTGGCACTTATTCATTGCACCGAGAAGATAAATGAAAAGTTTCCCCATACCCTTGACTATGCTGTTTTAAAGGAACGTGCCGCATCCGGTGCTTACGGCTCCATGTTTCTGGACGGGCCGATGGATGTAAAGACGGCTTGCGATGCTCATAGTGGTGAGGTGAAAGGCATAAGTTCGCCTGTAGTGGGGCATGCTGACCTGTTGATATTTCCCAATATCGAATCAGGCAATACATTTTATAAAACAGTATCCTTATTCGGCGATGCTAATATGGCAGGTATGCTGCGCGGAACCATAGCTCCGGTTGTTGTCCCTTCACGTGCCGATTCGGGAAACTCGAAATATTATAGTTTAGCATTGGCTTGCGTGGCCGGATAAAACCTTAAAGTTATATGAAGATATTTGTCATTAACCCGGGCTCTACTTCCACGAAGTTGGCTCTTTTTGAAAATGAAAAAGTAATATGGGCGGCAGGTGCTCACCATTCCTCAGAAGACTTGCAACATTTTCATCATGTGAATGAGCAATATGAGTATCGCAGGGATTTTATATTCCGATTGTTGGCCGAGGCCGGTATTCCTATTGAGTTTGACGCTGTGATTGCGCGGGGCGGCTTGTTGAAACCGACTCCGGGGGGAGTGTATGCCATTAACGAACAGATGAAATATGATTTGCTTCACGCACGTATGGAGCATGCCTGTAATTTGGGGGCTTTAATTGCCGATGAAATGGCAAAAAAATGCGGTTGCCCCGCTTATATTGCCGACCCGGAAGTGGTGGATGAGTTGCAGCCGGCAGCGCGTTATACCGGTATCCCCGAGATAGAACGTATTTCTATTTTCCATGCATTAAACAGTAAGGCGGTTTCCCGTAAATATGCCGCTTCCATCGGAAAGCATTATGAAGAATTGAATTTGATTGTGGTTCACCTGGGAGGTGGCATCTCGGTCGGAGCACACTGTCAGGGCAGGGTAATTGATGTAAACAATGCGTTGAACGGTGAAGGCCCTTTCAGCCCGGAGCGTGCCGGCACTATTCCTGCCGATCAGTTTGCCGAACTGTGTTTCAGCGGGAAATATACCTTGCGTCAGGTGAAGAAGATGTTGAACGGTAAGGGTGGTTTGATAGCCCATCTCGGGACAAACGATGTTGCTTCTATTGCCCATAAAGCCGAAGCAGGCGAGGAGCCCTATAAAGGAGTGCTGGATGCCATGCTTTATACGGTTGCCAAACAGGTCGGGGCGATGTATGTTTCGCTTCGCGGGAAAGTGGATGCCATTATTCTGACGGGAGGAATAGCCCATAGCGATTATTGTGTAGGTGCTCTTCGTGGACAGATAGACTATCTGGCTCCTGTTGTACTGATTCCCGGAGAGGATGAAATGGGTTCGCTGGCATTCAATGCTTTGGGGGCATTGAAAGGAGAGCTGCCTTTGCAGGTGTATCACCCGCAATAATACATTCTTTTCAGCTTTCCTCCATACTTTTCAGTTCCCATCCGCAGAATGGGGATGTATCAAAACTTCCTTTTTATCGAAATGGGGAGTGTGTCAAAACGTGGATAATGCTGTCGTTTAATCTGTAGGGGCGAGGTTCGCTTGCCCGAAAACAGTTTGCTTTGTGTCTTCGGGCAGGCAAATCCTGCCCTACAGTTGACGATGGGATAGGTCTTTTAGTTTCGACATACCCTCATGGAGGTGAGTCTCTATACAGTGTTGCTGCGCTTTGTTTCCTCCGGCATGCCTCGGATTTGTCCGGCGGTGTCTTCCCATTGTTCTGCCGGTAGGGGGCATTTCTCTTTCGGCAGTTCTGTTCGAGTAGCAAGGGGCAGTCATTGTTCTTGTGGATTTAACACCTCAAGCAAACACCTGTCCCCCGGTGTTGTCTCTTCCGGTTTTCAACCCCTGCATGCGCTTTTGAGCTTCCTAAGTCGTTTCATTAGCCGGACCAAGCGTTTTCGTCCTTTCGGTTATGCCCGTCTGTCAGTCGGATTACTACAGTCTCCGGCAGCGGACTGTATGATTCATTGCAGTGGACCGTACAGTCTGCTACAGTGGACTGTACAGTCCATTGCCGCAGACTGTAATAATCTTCCGTTCAAAAGGCCTTGGCTGATCCTAAGAAACCGCTTATTCTTCCCTTTGTTTGTGATGTGATATTTAAATCCTTAAAAGAACAATGTGCCCCTCCAAAAAAAAGGCTGTAATGCTTGGTGCACTACAGCCTCTTTATTTAGTCTGAACCCATTCTGAGGGTCGTCAGATGCGATTGTTATTAGTTATACTGATAGTCGATAGTGGATGTTGTTACTACGCCATTCTTATCAGTGAAGGTAACTACCAATGTACCCTTTTCACCGCTCTTCATATCGGTAATACTTACACCCTTTGCATCTTTGCTTGTTCCTGTCGGAGCAACAACAGTTCCTTTGGAAGCTTCAGTGTTGTCGTATGCAACTTGGACTTTAGTAGCAGCGTCTGGAGTTGCGCTAACCAGTGTGATACCGTCAATCTTCATATCAGTACCTGCTACAGCAATTTCTTTACCATTGAATACCAATGCCAAACCTGCTCTCTTATCAGCAGCGCCTGTCAACGGTGCGATATAGTTGTCAGCTCCTACTGTGGCAATGCTTTGAGCAGCACCTGCTTTGTAGTAAACGATTTTAGCATCTTCAAAGATACTCTTGACGGTTACGGTAAAGTCTTTAGATACTGTCAAGTCTTCAATATCTGCTACTAATTCGATGGAAGCGGTTGCAGCAAGCGTGTTATACTTAACCTTGTTATCAACTATCAGTCCATCGGCATCTGCAATTTCACCATCTGTTACAGAAAGTTTTGTTACAGCACCGGCATCAGTAGTGTATGTAGCAACATATTCGATGTCGTCAATAGCAAGACCTTTCACGCCATCTTTTACTGTGTATGCTTTAGCCAAAGAAAGAGTTGCATTGGTACTCCATCCCATACGTGCAGTAAGAGTAGTACCTGCTTCATTCCACAAAGCATTGGTGTTAACTACTGCCAATTCATCGAATGAAGGCAATGTGATAGTGTAGTTTGCACTTACTTTCTTGATTTCATTACCGGCAGCGGCAGCATCAGACAAAGTGATAGTCAACTTGGTTGCACCTGCCTTTGGAGCAGCTGCGATTTCGCTATCTGCAATCTTGGCATACTTGATAGTCTTGATGGTTGCAGCTTTGCTTAAGTCAGTTACTTGTTTCTTGCATGCAGCATCTGTGTAATATGTTACATTAGATTCTGTGATGTCTTCTTTAAAGAAGTTACCGTCAGTAGCCCAAGTAATGTTGCCCTGAACTTTGTCAGCCTGTTCGTCTGTCAATCCGGTAAATGTATTACCCAAGTCGATAACGAAGTTCTTTTCGGGCATCAACTTATAAGTCTGGTCTGCAATCGGTTCGTCTTCTACTGTAGCAGCCACGAAGGTAACCTTGATATATTGCTTGGTTTCAGTACCTGTTACGTCCAGGATATGCACAATGAAAGGTATTTCTTGCTTGGCAGCTTTGTCAGCAGCTGTAATCTTCATACCGTTTACTGTTACACCATATCTGCCGGCTTTGTCGATGTCACCGATTTCAAGATATGCATCATAAACTTTGTGGGCGTCTGCATTGCTTGCGTCTTTGTCTTCAATGATGATTTCGTTAGTACCTAATTTGAAGTTGCTGATAGTAAGGGCAGTTCCGCCTGCAGTCTTTGCAGCATCTGTTCCATTTACTCCTCCCACTTTAATCTTTGTTGCTGCAAGAGCAGTTGTTTCAGCTGTTTCATCGGTATCGATAACAAATTCATAACCTGTTACCAAGTCGCCGTTTACAGACAATGCATATTTCACGTTCTTAGCCTGGCTTTCAACTTCTGTTGCAAAAGCAGTAGCGATATTGTCGGCTGTAACCGTTTCATCCATTGTGATGGCTACTGTCCAGTTGCCATTGGCTGATGCAGCTCTTTCACCATAGATAAGATCATTGTTTGCTGTTGCAGTGACAGTTACAGGAGCTACAGATCCGTCAGAAGCAACCAGTTTCAATGTCTGTGCACCCAAGTTGTAGCTTGAAGGAACTACCGTAACTTCTCCTTCTGTATAGCGTCCCAACAAAAGTTGTCCTTTGGCAATGTTTCCTTTAGCACCTTTCCAGGTGATTGCTTTGTCTGCTTTTCCCCAAGCAATACCATCGGGAGCAGTAGAGGGAGTAACTGTGTTCTTTGCAGTAAATTTTGCTACATTGGCAGTTACGTTCATCATTCCCGAAGTTGCTTTCGGCAATTTGATAGTCTTCATTTCACCGTTGGCATCGGGCAATGTGATGGTGTACATACCGTCAGCATCATTTTCCAGGATGGCATATTTTCCAACCTTGATGCCTGTTGCCTTGCCGTTCACATACAGTTCGTTGTCTTTCACTTCTACAGTGTCACCCAACTGACCGATTACTTTTCCGTCTACTTTCAGGTCTTTACCGTCAACTGTCACCACTGTTTTTTCCACACTGGGAGCCGTTGTTTTGATGGTATAAGTATGAGAGCCTGTACCGTCTACCACAGTCAATACACCTGTCTTTTCATCGAAAGTCACACTGGATACACCCTTGTCGCCAATCTTTGACTCCAATTCAGACAGTGTGGTTTCAATCTTGTCAATCTTGCCGTTGATTTCGTCGATATCATCGTCGTAATCCTTACAAGACACAAATGTTCCTGTCGAGGTAACCATCAAGGCTCCGAACAGGATTGCACTTAAAAACTTTTTGTTCATAATAGAAAAACTTTAAATTTATAAATTTAAAAAACTAAAATTGGTTATACATAATTTATTGATTCTGAGTGCTGTGCTCTCATTTCATATTTCATATAACGTTTGGGAGAAACACCCGTCACCTTTTTAAAAGCAGCATAAAACGCACTTCGCGACAGAAACCCGCAGCGTTGAGGCAGCTCCTCCGGCGGACACTTGCCCGAACGGAGCAGTTCCTTGGCATATTCCACCCGATACGTGTTCACCAACTCTTTCAGATGGCAACCGAAGTAGCGGTTGACCACGTTCGACAGATAAGTCTGGTTCGTTTCAATCATCTCGCTCAGTTTTTTCAGTGAGAGCTTCGGGTCAAGAAACACTTGGCGCACTTCCAAATAATACAATACATATTTATATAGCTCACAATCGACTTTCCTTTTCGGAACCACTTCGTTGTCCGCATACTTCTGCTCCCAATAAAGCCGGGCAGCCCGGAAGAGCAGATTCTTCTGCCTTTCGGAAGTAAAAGTGCGCTTGTCGCGGTGTAGAAACAGGTAGTCCATTGTACTCTCTTTTTATCGTCTCTATTTCAAATAAATACACATCTTTCAAACCCTTAAAAAAGGGTTGCGTTCGGTGCATCTCTTAGTAAGAGATACACCGAACGCACATAAGCACTTTATTATTAGTTGTTTAAGCCCATAAAAAAGCGTCCTGAAACTTAAGACTAAAGATATTTTTGCACTTGCCTTGTGATTTTTCTTCTCAAAAAGTTTTAATTATCAAAACTTTGTGTAAATTTGCAGCGAAAAGTGTATCTCTTACTAAGAGATGCACTTTTTTTCTTCTTTCTCCTGAAATCTTATTCACCACATCCCCAACAGGTTAAGCATCATTAAGTGTTTGTTTTACTTCTGTTCCGTAAATCTTAACGGATGTCAACGTATCATAATGGATAGATTTTGAGGTATTTGGAAAAGACCAAAGAGTTTCCGAAAAAGAACTAAGGCTTTTTCAATACGACCAAGACTTTTTAGCCAAAAGGGAGCAATCTTTGTTATTATTCTAAGAGCCGCTTGTCGGAGCTGCCGGATAGTGGAAGAAGACATTCGTAGGGGAGCTACAGAAGACGGGATGAAAAAGACCCGGACGGAAACGGTTTGCAAAATGAAGAGTGACGGAATTCCCTTTTCTACGATGGCCCAATATACAGAACTGTCGATAGAAGAGATCGAACAATTGTAAATCTCAGCTAAGGTTCGCCTAAAAGGTTCTACAACCGAGAACCTTTATTTAATCCGTGGCTGAGGGACATAAAAAACTCCTCACTATTTTCGCAAACAATGAGGAGTCGGCTATGTTAAAACAATATTATGTTAAAGTCGATATTATTCACTTCTGAGTGAATGATGTCCATCAATAGGAAACGGTTGTCCGCTCCATGCTTTCTGTGATGTCCATGGTTCGGCTGCATCTTTCCAGAACGGGTGATCGGCAGGCAATCCCAATGGCATGAATACCAAAGAAGTCATGTACAAACTGCCGTTGTTGGTATAATAATTGGAAAGGTCGGGCTGATGACCGGCAAATCCCAATTGGAGGAACCCTTTTTCGTTGAAATTTCCTTCCACTTTGAACATATTGTTCATTACGGCAGTTAATGCGCTGCGCACCTGGCCGTTGCTCATTCCTTCGGGCAGTCCGTATTTCCATGCTGCCATGGCAAGTGTCTGGAAAGCTCCCATGCGGTACACTACAGACCGGCCAAATGCAGGATATGTGCCTTCGGGAGAAATAAGACGTTCCATAAATACATTGAAACGCTGCATGCGTTTGATGGCAAGTTTGGTGCTGATAGGAGTCCAGAAGTGATGTTTGTTCAGTACTTCCAGCATTTCGATATACATAGGGTGAATAACGTAAGCATTGTAATAATCAAGTGCGAACTCAGAACCGTCTGAGTACCAGCCGTCACTCAAATACCATTCATTTATCTTATTGGAAGCAACTGTCAACACATATTGGTCGGCATCTTCGCCTACCGACATCAGGAATGCTTCAATCAAGCCGCGGAATAATAGCCAGTTATTATATGCCGGGCGTACGATTTTCAAACGTTGGAAACGTTCGATGTAGCGTTTCTGAGTTGTTTCATCCAACAACTGCCAGGTAGCTTCGGGTGCACGCAGGAAACTTTCTGCTATATAGGCAGCATCTACCAATCGTTGTGTTGATTTGGTTTCCCACAATAAGAAGTCGGGGCTGTCGGGATCTACGGCATTTTTGTAAGCAAGCACAGCCCATTCGCGCATCTGTTTGCGCATCTTTCCTTCTTCGGTATCATCGTCAGGCAATGCCAGCCAAGGCGAGATGCCGGCCATCAGTCTGCCAAACGTTTCCATATAGGCCACACGTTTATCACGTCCGTCCCAAGTGGGGCTGAGTTCGAGTTGCATGTTTTTTTGAAGTTCGCCCTTGCTCATGTTTTCAAGCACCGGAGCTGCAATGCGGTAACACAATTCAACCCATTGTTGTCGGTCGTTGACCGGTGCGGTAGTTTTCTTTTTGGCAGAGGCTGCCGTTAAAAAGAAAACAGATATAAATGCTAAAGTAATTAATCGTAGTTTCATGTGGAGTTTTATTTAAATACTTGTTTCATGGCACGTCCTGTCCATACTTGTGGCTGTTCTAATCCGAAAATGTATGCCATGGTAGCAGCAACATCATATTGTACCATGCTTTCCTGAAATTCTCCGGCTTTTTTAATGTTCTTTCCTGCGATGATAAAAGGTGTCTGCATTTCGGCCATTGTCTTTCCGCCATGACCTTTCTTGATACCTCCGTGGTCGGAAGTAATGATAAAGATAGTGTCATCATACATACCGGCTTCTTTTACGGCGGCCACGATGCGGGCAATGTAGCCGTCCAGTTCTTCCAGTTTACTGTAATAAGCCGGAGTGTCATGTCCTTCCTTGTGGCCTACGTGGTCGGGATTGTCAAAGCAAATGGCTACCAATGACGGTTTGCTCTCTTTGATGTATTTCTCGGCCATTTCGCACAGTGCGGTCGGGAACTTGTTATAGTCCGGTGCTACGGCATGATAGTCGGTAGAAAGTGTGTCAACCAGGAATTGGATACCTGCCCACTCGCTCAATACTCCGATTTCGGCCTTTGGGTTAGCGTCACGGTAGATTTGGAAGATAGTGGGGAAGATGTTATTCTTCACGATTACGCGTGAAGGCAATTCCGGTGTGCGTGACCCCCATTCTGTATATCCGTGAACTTCGGGACCGGCCCCCATGAACATGGATGCCCAGTTTACTGCGCTTGATGAAGGGAGTACTGTTCTTTTCTGCATGGTATAGCAACCTGTTTCCATCAGTGATTTCACGGTAGGCATATTTGCTTTGGGCATACTGTATGAACCCCAACCGTCAAGACCGATGTAAACTACATGTTTTGCTTTGGGCTTGGCTGCATAACTTGCCATTGAGAAGCATCCCAACAGCAAGAAAGCGAGAATCAAAAGCTTTTTCATGATACTTATTTTTATGGTTCTTATTTTTCAAGGTCAATTTTACGTTTTAATGCTTCCAGATAATAATAGTCGGCATAGTTCAACGGTACATCGATTTCACTGTTGTGAGGAATACTGCCCACGCTGTGCATCAACAGGAAACGTCCGTTTTCACCCAAAGGTGCGGTATAGTCGGCTGTAGCAAGCGATTCCATGATCTTATCAGCGTATTCTTTATAAGATTGCGGATTCTCTACGGGATATGTACAGATTTCGTACAAAGCAGAAGCAATAACGGAAGCAGAAGAAGCATCACGCGGTTCGTTCGGAATGTTGGGAGCATCCAAGTCCCAATACGGAACAAGGTCGGCAGGCATATTCTTGTGATTCTTCATAAATTCGAAAGTTTTGAGTGCCTGATCAAGATATTTGCGGTCTTTGGTTTCACGGAAGCATACTGTGTAACCATAGATGGCCCATGCTTGTCCTCTTGCCCATGCCGATTCGTCGGCATAACCTTGTGCAGTTTGGCGGTGACGTACTGTTCCGTCTTCTATGCTGTAATCAATCACGTGGTAACAGCTGCCGTCGGGACGGAAGTGTTCTTGCAGAGTGCGGTCGGCATGTGCCACGGCTACATTGTAGAAAGTAGAGTCGCCTGAAAGTTTGGTCGCTTCAAACAATAATTCAAGGTTCATCATATTGTCGATAATCACCGGACATTCCCATCCGCGTTGTGACTGCCAGCTGTTGCCTTTTACATCCCAGCTTTGGATAACCTGCGGTTTTTCACGGAAACGGGTGCAAAGCGATTTGGCTGCCTGTATCATCACATCTTTATATTCGGGCTTTTGGTTAATACGCAGACCGTTACCGAAGCTGCAATTGATAATGAAACCTATATCGTGGTGCCAAGTGAGGTATTGTGCTTCGCTGATGGCTTCAGTATATTTCTGTGCCAAAGGAAGTAAAGTTTGGTCACCGGTCAGTTCGTACAGATACCATACACTGCCGGGAAAGAATCCGCTGCGCCAGTCTGCCGGACCGCAATAATATACTCCTCCTTTACTGTTAAGGGTAACGGGGTTGAGGCATTTGCCGCTGGCTTCGATTGTATCTATCTCCAGACCAATCTGCGCCCGTGCGTTTTCGATAACTTGTTCCGACCAGGATTTCTTGGCGGGTGTTGTAGTACATGAGGTTGCAGTGAACAGAGCTGCACATCCTAGAAGAATTGAGGTTCTTAATTTCATATTATAGTTTTTTTATAGTAAATGAATAGTTCCCTTTGTTGGTTTGTTGTTTGGCTTTGAAGGACAGACGGTAGATTGTACTTCCCCATACTTTGGATAATCTGATATCATCCAGCTCTTTGGGTTCCACAGTCAGCTCAAACAAGGCAGCATCATAGAGCAGTGCTGCTTTTACATTATTGACATGAATGATAACTTTTCCTTTTTCCGACCGGTCTATTTCGCCCCAAGTCATAAAGTTGACAATATTGGGGGCTGTTGCTTCTTCCAGTTCGAAGGAGTCGCTGATGCGGGCCTGTTTACCTTTCACATGGTATGAGCGTATCCATTTTTTCACTTTGGCTTCTTCGGGATAAGCTGTGGCTATATTGGCTTCGAAACTGTTCTTTCCGGCTTTTACTTCAGTGGCTTTATATTTTTTTCCATATTTTTCGGGCACGCCGTTTATCATCGGAAGGTTGTGATAGTTACTTTGCATGGTCCAGATGCTATAACGTTCATTACTGAATGTCTGGCGGGTGTATGTGCCGACACCGGCATCTATTAAAATCGGTGTTTGGTTCATCCATACCGAGCAGGTTCCGGCATCGTTGTGATTATGGCTTTCGTCATTATACCCTCCTTTTGCTGCCAGGAATAATCCTTCTTTGGTAGAGAGATAGCAGAACTCGGTTTCGGGATACCAGGTAAAAGGGCGGTTTTCATGGCGGGGTTCTGTCTGTCGCAGTTCTTTGTCGACAGCGATGGAAGCAAGGGTGCGGAAAATATCGCGTCCGTTGTTGGGCGAAGATTTAGGTTGATGCATCAGGGCTGCGAAACCTTTCAGTTCTTCACTGTTTACAGCCTTACCGAAACGATAGATAAGGTATGAGTTGCCTTCTCCGCGTGCCGAAGCGTCGGCAAAGTTCACTACCCATCCATTACCTATGTAAGAGCGTGAGATATACTCACCCATGTTCTTAATCATCGGTTCATTGAATATATTTACTTTGTCGCCGGTAATATCCGAAAGCAGTTCAAGGTAATCCAATGTTTTTCCGGCTGCATGTCCCCAGTAGGAGGGACCTTCTTCACAAGCTCCATCGGCTTTGATATAGTTTAGGAATTTGTCTACCGATTCCATTGTCAGATGGACAGCTTTGGCAAGTGTGTCGCGGTTGTCTTCAAGCAGCATGAAACACATCAGGGCGTTACTGTTGCACCACGGATTCCAATTGTTGAGCATACGTCCGTTGTAGTTGCGTCCCATCCACCAGAATGAATCATTATTCATATATGGGTCGAGAATGCGGGTTTGGAGTTCATGACGCAGGCGGCGTGATATTTCAGGGTCTACCTTGTCAAATGATGGGCGCATGAAGTGATAAGTCCATGCGAGTAGTCCTCCCAAGTCACCGGAAGTAAGGTCGATGACAGGATAATCGTATGCGGGTAATGCTCTGTGGGAAGGTTGCACGATGATATGTGCGGCCAGTGCCCATGATGTCATTTCGCAAGCATTGAACACTCCGTTGATAAGTTGGTCGACAAATCGTCCTTTCCCTTCTGCCAACTCTGCCATCAGAAGGTCGGCAATGGCACCGTTGTTGGCACCAAAAGGTTTTTCCATGATTTGCCGATTGCCTGTGCGTTCGAAAGCCAGGTAATCGGTGGCTTTTACTACTTGCCACTGATAATTTAGCCGTTTTTCTCCACGGCGGATATATTCGTCTTTGAATGTTCCTAGAAAACGGTCCCAACCGGCACGGTCATTATAATCGGGGTAAGTCACCCATTGGCGGTCTAATACCAGTATTTCTTTTAACCGGTTGATGTCGGCTTGCTTTTGGAGCAGGTCGCGTTCCGTGTATGCGTATGTGAGTGTAACATACAATAATGCAAGTAGTAATAGAGTTAGTTTCTTCATCGGTATATAGATTAAGATATTTATTACACTGCAAAAGTGCGAAAAAAGAATAGTGGCAATACTCTATTTTTGTCCTTAAAACATGTATATATTTTCCATAAGGACTGAAAAACAGCCTATTTTCGGATATGCATAAAAAAAGCCGCCTCAAATGTGACTTTGAGACGGCTTACTATCCAATAATACTTTTTACCTTGAAAAGACAGGGATATTACCAGCCCGGATTCTGTGTCAGGCTTGTATTCATATCTGTTTCATGTTTAGGTATCGGCCATACATAGTATTGGTCTCCACCCCATGTCCAGTTGTAAGTTATAACACCCCAAATGTCTTTCATGCCGGCAGTACCGTCAGCGTTGTTGAACTTGCTTTCTTTCCAGGTTTTCCAACGCATTTCTTCATAGAAGGAAACACCTTCACCGGCAGTTTCCCAACGATATTCGTTCTGGATACGAGTACGCATATCGTCTTGTCCGTTAACCTGTGTTGCAGCATTGCTGTTCAAAAGAGCTACACCGGCACGTTCACGTACGAGGTTCACTTGTTCAATTGCCTCAGCAGTCTTACCTTGTTCGTTCAGTGCTTCTGCCAATCCTAATACAACTGTTGCATAGCGGATGATAGGCAGGTCAATCGGAGATTTTTCACGGTTGGTCATTTCGCTTGAACCTTCGGCTACAAATTTGCGGAACAAGTAGTACAAATGGCTCTGTGTATCGGTACGGAGGTCGAATGGAGCATCAGTGTCTGCACCATAATATGGCCAGCGTGAAGTAAAGGTGTGGTCTACACTGTTACCCGAGCCATTATAGGTGGCATACGGAGTAATGATGGTCTGTGTCAGACGCGGGTCACGCTTTTCATAAACAGCTTTGATACGTGCTTCATTGCCTGCCGGTAAATATAATGCCTGTGCAGCAGTGCTCAACTTGCTTAAACGGTTTTCTACCTTTTCCCGGATACCTTTAATGGCTGCGTCAATGTCGCCTTCATAACCCAATGAAAGAAGTTCGGCCTTTAAAACATCTGCATCTGTATTGCGCAAGAAGAATACTTCACGATCTTTTGGTTCCATGCTTGAATAGCCGGGAAGATAATCATCCCAATTGAACTTGCTACCGTCTATGTTTTCATAAGTGTCAACGAAGTCGGTGCTGGCCAAAATGGTATTCCAGCAAGAACCGAATGTTGTACGACCACCGTAACGGAAGCTCATTGAGTTACCGTCGGCAGTTTCGTTGTTGTCTATACATTGTAAAGAGAAAATAGCTTCATCACTTTGTTCGTTAGCTTCTTTGAAGAGTTGTTTGTAACCTCCATCGAATAACTTGTGTCCCATATTTCCCACCTGTCGGAAGTCGGCTTCGGCTTTTGCCCAGTCCTGCATCCACAGGTACACTTTACCACGCAATGCATAGGCAACGGATTTGGTTACGCGTCCCCATTGTGCATTGCCGGCTGCAATACGGTCGGGCAATGTCGGCTCGTTGATGGCATCCGTGAGGTCTTTCACACAAGCTTCCCATATTTCGATTTCGCTGCTTCGGGGTTTGTTAGCTTCTGTAATCAATACAGGTACGTCATAGTAGGGCACTCCTCTGAACACGGCATTCAGCTTGTAATAGAAGAATGCGCGCAAAATCTTGACTTCGGCAATCAGCTTGTTCTTGAAAGCGTCGGGAACCGGAGCCTCTGCAAGGTGTGAGATGGCATCGTTTGCACGTTGGATTCCTTCATAGTGCTGTTTCCAATAGTCGGAAAAAAGACCGGAACCGGTGGATGCCGTTCCTGCCAGAATGGAATAGTCGTTGTCACGGCAGCTGCCGCTGACGCAGTATGCCTCCAGTTCGTATGCTTTTTTTGCAATGTAGTCTTCGCGCAATTCATGGTATACACCGGTTACTCCCAATTCGCAAAAGTTTTCGTTTGTCCACATAGAATTGGATGCCGCCTTATCATAGGGAACGGTGTCCAATAAGTCGCTTCGGCAACCGCTTAGAGCTGTTACTGCAGCTGATAATATAAATAATTTTGTAAATAGTTTCATAAGTTCGTATCTTAAGGTTATTAGAATGTTATGTTGGCACCGATGGCAATGCTTCTAAATGGAGCATATCCCATACCGGTTGCAGATTCCGGGTCCTGACCTTCAAAAGAAGTGATTGTCAGTAAGTTTTCTGCAGAAACGTAAATACGTGCATTTTGCATTGCTACTTTAGTTACCCATTTCTGTGGCAAAGTATAGCCTAAAGACAAGTTCTTCAACTTGATATAGTCACCATTGTACAACCAGCGGTTAGACGATGCATTATTCTGAACGTTACCGTCAAGATAAGTCATACGCGGATATTTACCGTTGATGTTTGTACGTGGATCATCGGGATTGCTCGGATCATAGAAATAGTGGTCGTCTGCAATGCGCTGTGCGATATTGTTACCCCATTCTGTCTTGGCAGCGTTGTAACCGGCTGTCGGACCCCAATAGATGTCGAAACCGGCAGCACCTGCCCATACCATTGAGATGTCAAATCCGTTCCATGCAGCAGAAGCCTGGAAACCGAAGTTGTATTTCGGAGTCTTGGAACGTCCCTGGAATTCTTCGTCGTCAGAGTCACCATATACGCCGTCACCGTTAACATCGGCATAAATATAGTCACCATAGTAGATATTGGCTTTACCGATTGAGTTACCCGGTTTGAATTTGTAACCTGCATCCATCATGGCTTTTACCCAGTTCATATCTTCTTCTGTACGAATCATACCACCCTTGGGACCACCTGCCGGATTTACAGAGCCGTCTGCATTAAAGTACTTGCCATTTCCTTTATATACACTGCGGTAGCGGTATTCGTTCAGCATGTGACCTTCTACTACCGGAGTATTGCCGCCGGATGAAACATCACCGATATTGTCTGTCCATTTACCGCCGGTTAATGTATTGTTCGGATCTTCTACCCAGGTTTTGGTATATTCACCATTGTACTTGTCTACCTTATTCTTATTATAAGAGAAGTTACCGCTTACAGAGTATTCTACTTTTCCGATTCTGTCGCGCCATCCCAATGAGAACTCGATACCGTCATTGCTAACTTCGGCAATATTCTGTCTGGGGGCTGTATGATTACCCAAAACATATTCCATGGTAGGACGGTAGAGGATACCGGTTGTCATTTTGTGGTATATATCGATACTGGCTGTTAGACGGTTGTTCAACAAAGAAGCATCAATACCGAAATTGGTTGTGGTAGTAGCTTCCCACTGCAGCAACTCATTGGATGCTGCCGTAATAGCCAAACCGGAAGCTAATGCGTTTCCGAATACGTATCTAGAAGGACCGTAAACAGACTGGTATTCATAGTTACCGATTTCAGAGTTACCTAATTTACCCCAAGACAAACGAATCTTCAGGTTATCCAACCATGAACGGGTTGATTCCATGAATGATTCTTCAGAAATACGCCATGCACCGGACAATGATGGGAAGAAACCCCAACGATGGTCTTTGTGGAAGCGTGAAGAACCGTCATAACGGAAGTTCGCTTCGAACAAATAACGTGAGTCATATGCGTAATTTACACGGCCAAAATAAGAGCGGGTTGCATAGTCCTCGGTAGAACCGCCGATGCTTGTCATTTCTGTAGCTTCGTCGAATTGGTTCAATGATTCGTCAATCAAACCTTTTTTGGCTGCATTTACCTTATAATAGTTCTTGTAGAATTCCTGATAACCTAACAATGCAGAAACATCATGCTTCTGAGCAAATGTGTGATGGTAGTTAATCAGGTTCTCCAATGTATAAGAATAGTTTGATTCGTAGTCGAAGCTGGTACTCAATTGTGAGGGAGGAGTAATACCGTCAACAATTACACCGTCACTGAAACGTGTCTGATAAGCAGGTACACCATGCTGGCGTGTTTCATAGATATAGCGGTTATAGTTGAAGTTGAAATCCCAACTCAAATCTTCAAAGAATTTGATTTTGCTGAACAAAGTGGTATTGAAGCGGTTGTAACGCTTGAATCCATCGTTACGTGCCAACTTGTATAACGGGTTATTGGCTGTAGCACGTTCGTCAGGACATTCCGGATAACCGTAGCTGCCGTTCCAATAGGGATAAGTACCGGCTGTAGACTGGCGCAAGAAGTTATTTGCATTTGAAAAGTCACCAACTTCACGATCCATCTGTGATGCATAAGTACGAGTACCCACAGTCAGCCATTTGGTCGGATTCGCTTCGATGTTGGCACGCATTGAATAACGTTTGTTGGCAGTATTGTCTACCACACCTTCATTATCCTGATAACCGGCCGACAACAAGAAGCGAATTTTGTCAGAGCCACCTGATACAGACAAGTTGTGATCATGGATTACACCACCTGAGAATAATTCTTCAGCCCAGTCGGTATTCGGATAAGCAATGTAATTGGGTACACCGTTCTCATTCAGACCATTCGGGTCTTTAGATTTCTCGCGCCACAAATCAATGTATTTCTGGTCGAATAAATCATCAGACTTTCCTACATTTCTATATGATTCATTCATTAGCTCCATGTAATCAGCATAATTACTCATCATTTTAATCATACGGGTCGGGCTGTTGAATGAGATGCGACCGCTATAGTTGATACTGATTTTGTCACGTGTACCTGTTTTGGTGGTTACCAGAATAACACCGTTGGCAGCACGTGCACCATAGATGGCACAAGAAGCAGCGTCTTTCAAAATAGAGATGTTTTCAACGTCCAAAGGATTTACGGCATTCAATGAGCCTTCCATACCGTCAATAATAACCAACGGAGATGCCGTATTCATAGTGCCGACACCACGAACGCGCAGAGTAGTGTTATCTTCACCGGGCATTGCAGAACCTGATGATGCCTGCAAACCGGGACTTAAACCGGCTAATGCAGAAGAAACAGTAGTAATGGGACGAGATTTAGTTTGTTCCTCGAAGTCCACGGAAGCAACCGCACCTGTTAGATTTACTTTTTTCTGTACACCGTAACCTACTACTACAACCTCATCCAAAGTTTCGGTATCTTCTGCTAACTTTATAGACAGGTTATTTGTTGTGCTTGTGATCTTTATATCCTTTGTAACGTAACCGATATAGGATACTTGCACGGTGCAGTTTAAAGGGACGTTTAATGTGAACTCGCCATTAAAGTCTGTGATGACACCATTTGTTGTTCCTTTTTCAACTACATTGGCACCAATAATTGGTTCTCCTGTTTCATCAACAACTGTACCTTTGATTGTTTTTTGCTGCATGATACTTTGTATCATATCAGCATGAGGCGACGGAGAGTTTCCGTTTGTAGCCCATACAGAACCGCTAGCAATTAAAGCTAACGACGCTCCCAATACCATTTTTTTTGATAGAGAGCAGTAATGTTTGACATTCCTTCTCATAGAGTTTTAATTTAAAGTTAGTTTTTAAAACTCTGCAAATTTCTATTAAAATGAGTAGGAAGACTATCTAAATTATCCAAACTAACTATAAAAATTGTCCGTGGATATTTTGTATAGGATTACTGGAATATTTTATTATGTTTGAGAGTCAACTATAAGTTGTTGTAAATCATAGATATATATATCTTTATATAAAAAGAGACTATTTATCTTTTACATATTGACTTAATGCAGGATTACGGGCTATATGCTTCTTTAAAGTATTGAAACTGCATCTTAATTTGCGGCAAATAGTCTTTTTAGGTTCACCTTTTATTAACATACGTTTTATAACATCTTCTTTCCCGGTTAATTTATATTTAGAGTTTTTTTTGCCGGGGATCCTTCCTAAACGGCATCCTTCAGCTCTTTTTCTAGCCAGTCCTTCTTTGGTTCGTTGACTAATTAAGTTTCTTTCTATTTGAGCAGAAAGCCCAAATGCAAAAGCTAAAATTTGAGAATTTATATTATTCCCAAGTTCATATTGCTCTTTTACGGTTAATACTGAAACCTCTTTAACCATACAAAGATTAAGTATGCTCATAATTTGCATAAGGTTTCTTCCTAAACGGCTGATTTCAGAAATGATTAGAATATCTCCTTTCTTCATCTTTTTTAGTAGTGAACCAAGTTTACGGTCTGCTGCAGCTTTAGTGCCGGATACGATTTCACTAACCCATGCATCCACAAAAAACTTTTTGTTTAGAGCAAACTTTTCTATTTCAAGTCGTTGGGTTTCTAACGTTTGTTTGTCCGTTGAAACGCGAATGTAAGCGTATATCATTTTTAATGCAAAGATAATATTTTAAACGTCCCTTTGAATTCTACTGTGCAAATATCCTATATCGGATATAACACGCAAGAGGTGAAAATTACTTCTACTACACAAACATTAAATATTAAAATGGTAGAAGACTCTGAAACTTTGGATGAAGTTGTCGTGGTAGGTTATGGAGTTCAAAAGAAAGTAAACTTAAGTGGTTCTGTATCATCAGTCAGCTCTGAAAAAATAGCCAATCGTCCAGTGATGAATCTTGGACAGGCTTTGGTTGGGGCTGCTCCGGGTGTGCGCGTAACTCAGGGTAGTGGTAACCCCGGAGATGAAAGTATTGGTATACAGGTACGTGGGCAAGGTTCATTCAACAATAGCAGCCCATTGGTTTTAGTAGATGGAGTACAAGCCGATATGGGTCCATTAAATACGGATGATGTGGAAAGTATTTCTATTTTGAAAGATGCCAGTGCTGCTGCTATTTATGGTTCGCGTGCAGCCAATGGCGTAATTTTGGTAACGACTAAAAAAGGAAAGAAAGACGAAAGCCCCAAAGTAACCCTTACGGCAATGTTTGCACAAGAAAAGCCGATTACTGATTTTAAGCTGATGTCAAGTACAGCTGATTTCATGGAGTTACATAATATTGCTAAGTTAAATGCCAATCCAACGGCTAACACTCCTGATTATAGTTGGGAAAGTATTGAAGAGTGGCGTGAAGCAGATAAAAACCCGAATGGAATTTATACCAATCCGGTGACAGGACAGCAGATACCTAATTGGTTGGCTTATCCTAATACAGATTGGGCACAGATTCTTTTCCAACCTGCATTTTACCAGAAATATGGTGTAAATGTATCCGGTGGTAGTAAAAACACAACTTACTTGTTGTCACTCGGTTATCAGGATAATCCGGGAACTTTGGACAACACCAGTATGGAACGTTTTAATATTCGTGCCAATGTGGAAACGAAAATAGCTGATATTATCACTTTTGGTACACAGACTTATGGAACGAAGGAATTTAAAGATCCAGGAAGTACTTCTATGACTTATTTACTTCAGGCATGGCCGGGACAAACACCTATTTATGATGGTAAATATGGTGCTAGTGAACATCCTGAAGTTACTCAAAAGGATAATATCTTGCAACAAGTAGCTGCACAAGGTGGGCAGAATACTTACACACGTCTTAATACTACATGGTATGCCAATATAGAATTGCCGCTAAAAGGTCTTGTTGCAGAAGCTAAATTTAACTGGAGTCAATACTCTCGTCATGACGAACACTATTCACAGAATTTACCACGCTACAGTTTCCGTGAAAGTTTTGATACTCCGAAAGAAGGAATAGGGGTTCTAGACCAAGCTACAACTTATCGTTATGCTTATGAATCTACCAGTTACACAGCCGACCTGTTGTTACGTTATAACAATACTTTCGGTAAACATGATGTGGGTGCATTTTTCGGTTATGAACAATATCGCGCTGAAACCACAGGATTTAGTGCAGAAAAAAAAGGTTTGATAGATTGGAGCATTACAGATATTACTTCAGGAGCTGAAATGAATTCCATCGGTGGTAGTGCAAAATCGGTTAATGCAATAATTTCATATTTCGGACGTGTGAATTATGCTTATGCCGGTAAATATTTACTTGAAGCCAGTTTTCGTTCAGACGCTTCTTCAAAATTTGCGCCCGGACATCGTAACAGCTTTTTCCCTTCTGGATCTGTTGCATGGCGTATAAGCGAAGAACCCTTTTTTGAATCATTAAAGAATGCTGTTAATAGTTTGAAAATTCGTGCTTCTTATGGTTCTTTGGGAAATACTGTTGGTGGTAATTACGATTGGCAGGCACTTTATAAGAAAGTCAATAATGTATTTGATGAAAAAGTACAAAATGGTCTGATACAATCATCTATTCAGAATCTTGCACTTTCATGGGAAAAAGTCACGACTTACAACTTTGGTTTGGATGCCTCTTTCTTAAATCAGCGCTTGACTCTTGAAGCAGATTTCTACTTACGTAAGACATCCGACATTCTTACTAACTCTATTATTTATAAAACAATGGGAAGTATTAGTGCACCTATGTCTAATACTGCCAGTCTGACTAATCACGGCTTTGAATTTAATGTGGGTTGGAATGATCAAATAAATGATTTCCGTTATGGTATTGGCATTAACATGGCTTTCAACAAGAACAAGGTAACTGACTTTAAAGGTGCGCTACAGTATGAATTAGACGAGAATACTAAAGATATTTGGGGCAATCCGACATGGCGTTATACAAACTTGGCTGATGTATCTACCGGTGGAGATACACGTCGCGTAGAAGGACATATGATAGACGAATATTTCTTACGTCGCCCTTATAAAGGAGATGGTTCATATAAATTAGCTGATGGTAGTGTAAATCCCAAAGGTGGTCCTCGTGATGGTATGATCCGTACTAAAGCAGATCTTGATTGGGTGGCTGCTATGATGGCTGCCGGATATACATTCAATAATAACTTGAAGAATATCGGTTCAAATGGCTCTAATCTATGGTATGGTGATTTGATAATGGATGATGTAAACGGTGATGGTAAATATGGTAATGATGATGACCGTGAATTTACAGGAAAGAGCAGTACTCCGAAAGTAACTTTGGGACTTAATATTACCGCTGCATGGCGTGGCTTTGACCTGAACATGACATGGTCTGGACGTTTCGGTGGTTATCATTACCTTAATTCAAAAGGCGCAAATGGTTCTATGATTACCAACGTAGGTGATGCATTACCTGGCGATGCATGGAACAAATTCTATTTCTACGATTCGGAAGCATCTCATGCAGGTATCATCAAAGATGAAAACGGAACTATTATTGGCTCTTCTTATGATCCTGCTACAGATCCCAATGCCAATATTTCGAATGAATATCCGCGTTTGCTCACTTCAGGCGGTACTACTCCGTCAAATACATTCTATTTGTATAATACATCATTTTTCAAATTGAAATCGCTGCAAATTGGTTATACTCTGCCTAAGAAATGGATTGCACCTGCCAAAATCAGTAATCTGCGTGTATTTGTTTCTGGTGAAAACTTGTTGACTATAAAGTCTAGCAGATTCCCTGGTGTAGATCCGGAACTTGGTAGTTCACTAGCTGTATATCCGATTGCCAGAATGTTCTCCGGCGGTTTATCTGTAACCTTTTAATTAAATAGAAATGAATATGAAAAAGATACTCAATTTATTAGCATTAGCAGCTGTATTGGGAACTTCAACAGCTTGCACAGACATTTTGGACACTGCACCATACGATAAACTTTCCAGTGGAACTATGTGGACTACAGAAGAAAGTGTGGACCAAGGGGTTATTGGTGTGTATTATTCGTTGCAGAGACCCTTTCATGGAGATAAATTTATTGGAGCTAATGCCATGATCGGATACTATGGTTATGATGCGTTAGGCATGGCAGGGCAGGGAGAATATGGAATGCAGAACTTATTTACCAAATCGGTAAATCCCAGCAATGGTTTCTTTCTGAAAACATGGCAATGGATGTATGACGGAGTACACCGTGCGAATGCAGCTATTGCCGGTATTCAAAATGCTCCTATAAATGATGCTAAGAAAGCGCGTCTTGTAGCTGAATGCAAAGTGTTACGTGCCTTTTTTTATGACCGTTTGAATATTCTTTTCGGTAATGGTGGTCTGGGTGTACCTCTTTATACCGAGCCTGTTAATCCGTCTGAATGTAACAAGGGGCAGAGTACTGAACAAGAGGTATGGGCACAAGTCATTCAAGACTTAAGTGATGCCATAGCTGAACCTAATTTGCCGGATAATCAAATTCAAGGTGAAGGACGCGTAAGTAAAGGCGCTGCTTATGCATTACGTGGTAAAGCTTATTTGTTGACCAAAGAATATGATAAAGCTATTGCTGATTTTGCTAAAGTAGGAGACTGTGGCTATAAACTATTTCCAAACTATAGACAGCTTTTTAAGGTTGCTAATGAACGTTGTGAAGAAATGATTCTTAGCGTACAGTATATTGAAGATCCTACCGGATATGGTACAGGTATACAAAAATATTGTGCAGCATTCACTCAAGGTGCAAAAGATTCTCGCGGATGCTGGGGGGACTTACAAGTCACTCCTGCGGTTGTGAATCTCTATGAAGAAGTAGATGGACAAACAGTAAAAAAATTCGCTTGGGAAGATTATTTGTCTGATTGGAAAAAAGTAACTGACATGGAAGCTGCAGAAGGTCATACTAAATACCGCAAAGTTTTCTTTATTCGTGATAAATACGTAAATGGTCAGGAAATTCATCCAACTGTAACTAAAGTTATTGACACCGAATTAGCAAAATTGCCCAAAGAAGTTCAGGCGTTCTATTTACCTGAAGGCAATGAGGCCCGTTTGAAAGCAGCTTACGCTCATCGCGATCCTCGTTTGGCTTACAATGTGGTAACACCTTATGCCAACTATTTAGGCGTAAACAGTAACTCTACTGCAGAAGAATGGTATACCTTCCGTTGGCCAGTAGCCGGAAAATATTATGCAGACCAAGCATCTGCCGAACCCAATGCTAATCCTAACTTGCCAGATAGTTATTATGCTTCAGGTTTCATGAATGCACAGGCTGAATTTAAATACATCCATCGTAAATTCATTGGCGAAGGTTTGGAATATCAACGTCGTGAACAGAATCCGGTGGATGAGCCGATTATTCGTTATGCCGACGTATTACTAATGTGGGCTGAAGCTCTCGTTGAAAAAGGTGATTTATCCGGTGCTATGAGTAAGGTAAAAGAAGTGCGTGACCGTGTTGGCATACCTACAATGGCTTCAAGCTTCTCCGACCAAACTACAGCCCGCAACTATGTACGTGATGAACGTCGTCGCGAATTTGTAAACGAGGGTGTTAACTTCTTTGACGAAATGCGTTGGCGTACATTGAAAGAGACTAAATTTGATGAAAAAGTTGCTCAACATGCGTGGGGAGGTTCAGAAAGTACAGGTGGTACTGTTTATGATTGGATAGGAGAACAATGGTATACATGGCCTGTACCTAAGAGCGAAATTGAACTTAACCCGAATTTGACACGTACGCCGGGATGGGAATATTAACATTCTTTTAGTGGTTATCAATATTCCTAAAAAGAATAAAAACTCGCTTGAAGTTTCTAAAATAGATTTTCGAAAGCAGGCGTTGATTTTTAAAGCTCGATCTTCTATGATTTAATTGATAAAGTCATAGATTGATACAGAATATAGCTGAGTTTATCTGTTTCCGGATAGACTCAGCTGTTTTCTTTTTTATCCTGTCCTCTTCACATATACTGGTCATTTTTGTTTCAAATAAAATTACTTAGCTCTATTTAGGTAAAATGATTGAACTTTATCGTCCCTTTAAACTGCACCGTGCAAGTATCCTATATCGGTTACGTTACAAAGGATATAAAGATCACAAGCACAACAAATAACCTGTCTATAAAGTTAGCAGAAGACACCGAAACTTTGGATGAGGTTGTAGTAGTAGGTTACGGTGTACAGAAAAAGGTGAATTTGACCGGTGCGGTTGCTACAGTTTCTGCCGGTAAATTGGAAAGTCGTGCGACTACAAATCTGTCAAGTTCACTTTCCGGTTTGGTATCCGGTGTATCGGTAAATCAGGGTTCGGGTAAACCCGGTAGTGATGGTGCAAATATTCGTATACGTGGTATTGGTACATTTAATAGTAGTTACCTTTCTCCGTTGGTAATTGTTGACGGTTCAGAAGCAAGTATTTCTTCTGTTAACAGTGACGATGTTGAATCTATTTCATTTTTGAAAGATGCAGCTAGTGCAGCTATTTATGGTTCACGAGGTGCTAATGGTGTAATCTTGATAACGACCAAAAAAGGGAAAAAAGGACAAGCTCCGAAAATCACTTATTCAGGTATCATATCTAATACTAAGATGAGTGGAAAGGCTTTCCGTTTTGAAGATAATTATGCTGAATACATGGAAATGGCTAACCGTTGGGCTACTAACCGTAATTATCAGGCTGCCGGTAAATATACACAGGCTGACATTGACGAATGGAGAGAAGGTCTGGCAAAAGATCCTAACGGCATGGATAATCCGTATGGAGTTCCTAACTATCTGGCATACCCGAGCACACAGTGGGTGGATGAATTGTTCTTGTCTACTACTTCACAGAAGCATAATGTATCGGTGGTTGGCAGTAGTGAGAATACAAATTATCTTCTTTCATTCGGCTATTTGGATAATCCCGGAACATTGAAGAACACCGGATTAAAGAATTATTCGGGTCGTATTAATATTGAAACACAAATTACCAAGTTTCTGAAAGTGGGTACACAGACGTATGCCACATTCCAGACGAGAGAACCGGGTAATACTAGTTTTACTTATATGTATCAGAATACGCCTGCTGTGACTCCTTATCATGACGGTAAATATGGAGTGTCTGTAGATGGCGCATCTACCAGTAACTTGTTGGCTGATGTAATGAGCAGAGGAGGTTCTTATGATGATACTCGGTTGAATACTACTTGGTATGCAAAGGTGAATATCCTTGACGGACTTACTGCGGAGGCACGTTTCAACTATCAGACTTTGTTTAACGAAACGGCTACTTACAGCAGAAAGGTTGATAAACAGAATTTCCGTACCGGAGAGATTATTCCGGGTGTCAGCAGTAGCACTGCCACTACAAGCCGTGCCACTACACGTTACCAGAATCATACAAATACAGCAACCATTAATTATGCGAAAACTTTTGGTAAACATGATATTTCTATTTTGTTGGGTACAGAGCAGTATTACTGGAATGTGAAAGGATTCAGTGCTACTCGTACAGGTTTGCTTGATCTTGATTTACCTGACTTTACGGCTGCACTTGATTTGTTGGACCCGACTTTGGGAGGAACGGCAGAGCAAGATTATGGTGTTATTTCTTATTTCGGTCGTTTGAACTATGCTTATAAGAATCGTTATCTTCTTGAAGCTAACTTCCGTCGTGATGGTTCTTCACGTTTCGGACCGGACTCACGTTGGGGAACATTCCCTTCATTCTCTGCTGCATGGAGAATCAGTGAAGAGCCGTTTATGGAAAAAATGAAAGGTATTTTCTCAAACTTGAAGCTGCGTGCATCTTACGGAAAATTGGGTAATACTACTTCCGGTTATTATGAATGGCAGGCGACTTACGGTTCGGTTAACTATTCTTTTGACGGAAATGTATATGATGGTTTACGTCAGGGAAAGATAGCCAATCCTAACTTGCACTGGGAATCCAGTGAATCTGTGGATATAGGAATTGATGCCGGTTTCTTGAATAACCGTCTGTCTTTGGAAGCGGATTATTATTCACGTACCACGAAGGGTATTCTTGCTTCTCCTTCGGTATACATGACAATGGGAACTGTCAGTGCTCCTACTACCAATACTTCTAATATGAGAAATCAAGGTATGGAATTTACTTTACGCTGGACGGACCGTATCAAAGACTTCGAATATAGTATTAGTGCTAACTTTACTTATAATAAGAATAGAATTGTCAAGTATAAAGGTAAATACAAAGAAGGTTGGGTAACCGATGAAAACGGAAACCGGTCGTTTGTTACTAACAGAGGTGATGTAGCAGATGTCAGTGGTAATACGATTCGTGTAGAAGACCACATGTTTGATGAGTATTATCTCTGGGAACGTCATCAGGGTAATGGCAATATTTATCTTGCAGATGGTGTGACCCCTGACCCCAATGGAGGTCCGCGTGATGGTATGATTCGTACAAAAGCCGATTTGGACTGGGTAAGGGCAATGTTGGCATACAGAGATGCGTCAGGTAATAAAGTTTATGACTTCAATGGTCAGAGTATAGGTCAGGGACAAGGCTTGTGGTATGGTGAATTGGTATATGCCGACCTGAACGGAGATGGTATGTATGGTACTAATAACAATGACCGTTTCTTTACAGGCAAGTCAACTACTCCTAAATATACTTATGGATTGAATATTTCGGCTGCCTGGAAAGGAATAGACTTGAATATGACTTGGGCCGGTAATGCCGGGATGTACTATTATATCTTTGAACGCGGTTTCAATAATATGAGTGAAAAGAGCTGGCAGGAAGGAACGATTATTGCTCGTAATGCACGAAATATCTTCTATTACTCAAACCCTGAGGCTGCCGCAACCGATCCGTCATACGACCCGGCTAATGATCCTACTGCCAATATCAATGCTCCGTATCCGCGTATCGGTAATACAGAGACAGCATACCGTGCCAATACCGGTAACTTGTATAATGCCTCATACATCAAGTTGAAGACGTTGCAGATTGGTTATACTTTCCCGAAATCATGGACAACAAAGGCGGCTATCAGTAACCTGCGTGTATTCGTTTCGGGTGAGAACTTGCTGACTATTACAAACTTCCCGGGTGTAGACCCTGAAATGGGCGGTGGTGGTTTCACCTCTTATCCTATTCCCCGTATGTTCTCCGGAGGTGTTAATATTACATTTTAATTACTTATAAACAAGACATGAATATGAAAAAGATAATATATTCCTTACTTTCCATTCTCCTTTGTGGGTTGCAAAGTTGTGTTGATTTGGATATGGCTCCTTATAACCAGGTGGCATCCGGCAACATGTGGTCTAATGCGGCACTGACCAATCAGGGAGTGGCCGGTGTTTATGCAAAAATGCGTGGATGGGGTGTTTATTCCACTTCTTATAGTTATAATGTGGTTCCTTTTGAATGCTTGGGCATGACGGGAGAAGCGTATCGTTCTATTCCTTATACGAGTGGTACGGCGGGTGCCGACAACGGATTCTTCTCTACGATGTGGAAAAACTTATATGAAGGAGTTCACCGTGCCAATGATGCTATTGCCAACCTTTCGGAAGTAGGTGGCGGTGGGGTAGACGAAGAAACCCGTTTACGCTTGTTGTCCGAAAGTAAGTTCCTCCGTGCCTATTATTATATGCGTCTCAATGAACTTTACGGACGTTATGGTCTGGGAGTACCTATTTATACAGAACCTTTGGCTTCTGTTGAAGATTGCACGAAGGGCCAGTCACCCGAGTCTGAGGTATGGGATTTGATTGTACAAGATCTTACGGATTGTATTAACGAACCGAATTTTCCTGACCATTATAAAGAAAAAGGACGTGCTTGTAAGGGAGCCGCATACGCATTACGCGGTAGAGCGTACTTGATGCAGGGTGCCAAATATAACTATAACAATGCAGTTGGTAAGGTGGAAAGCACTACGATTGATGCAAGTTTGCTGAGATTGGCTGTTGCTGATTTTGAGAAAGTGAAGGGTTGTGGATTCGACCTTTTCCAGGGAGGATATAAAGAGTTGTTTACTGAAGAGAATGAAGCTTGTATCGAAATGATTTTTTCGCTGCAAAATATATCCAAGCCTGACTATGGCTCTGCCATACAGAAATATTGTGGAACACGTTCTATGATGGACCGTGAGAATAATACCGGTTTCTCATATTATGCTCCTTCACCTGCTATTGTTGACCTTTATGAGTATAAAGATGGTACTCCATTCGACTGGAATGATATTATTCCCGGATATTTTGACGTGCCTGCTCTCGATCGTCTGGTTTATTTCTTGCGCGATACTATTGCTGACGGACAATTGGTCGGTGGAACAGCGCTCAGAAAAGCAGTTAAGAATAAAATGAAGGCATCCAATGAGCATTTGTATCTTTCGGGAGGTAACGAAGCCCGCTTGAAGAAAGCATGGGAGAATCGTGACCCGCGACTCAATTACAATGTTATTATGCCTTATGGTGAAGAGTTTTTGGGCGGAGATGGCGATATGTACAAGGCGGGAAATACGACGCCGGTTCCTTATGTATATCGTTGGCCGGTAAGACAGTCAAGCCATTCTGTGAAAGCGCAAGAGGCTGCAGATTGGGGAGTAACCGGTAAGTATGACTTGAAACAGGATGGCAATGGTGAGGCAGAGTTTGCTTATCGTCATCGTAAATTTGTGATGGAAGGTTATGATTGCGAGTATGCATACAATAGTCCTATTGATGAACCGATTCTGCGTTATGCTTATGTACTTTTGATGTGGTCGGAAGCTTTGTTGCAATTGGATGAGCTGGATGCGGCTGCCGAGAAAGTTAACATGATACGTCAGCGTACATCGGTGGAGATGCCTCCTTATACTTTTGCAAGCAAAGAGGACGGATTGAACAAGATTCGTAACGAGTCACGCCGTGAGCTTATCAATGAGAGTGTTAACTTTTACGAAGAACTGCGTTGGGGTACATTGCGTGAAACAAAATACTCTACTTATATGGGTTATGAACCTTGTGCTCATACATGTAATGGACAGCAAAGTAGTGGTAACGGTGGTGTGAAATGGTCTGAGACAAATGATTATAGCATCTTCCCGGTACCTAGTGCAGAGATAGAGAAGAATCCGAATCTGAAAAAGACACCGGGATGGCTCTATTAATAATCCGGCCTGAACGTTTTCTCTTCCGCCGAGTGGAGAGTATATGAAAGGAGAGGAGTGTGTCAAAACTAAACCGGCTTTTCCAATCGTCGGCTGTAGGGGCAGGGTTTGCCTGCCCGAAGACATAAAGTAAACTGTTTTCGGGCGAGCGAACCTCGCCCCTACGGATTAAACGACAGCATTATCCACGTTTTGATACAATCCTTTTCTTTATTGTATGTGGCTTGTAGTTAAGAATGTCGGTTTCGGCTTCTTTCATAAATGACTTGTCATACAATGACTGAATTCACAAAAACCAACTGCGTTTATTCTCCTTACTACCGGAAATCCACTTCTTCCTTCCTCCTTTCATTAGCTGTTGAAACGCCCTGTTTATGGGGGCTTTGGTAGTGAGGGGATACCTCGTCACCACCCTTTCAGCCTCCTTTCATTCGTAAAACTTCTTCCACCAAAATCAGGAAAACAAAGGCTGAAGGCAGATTTTGAAGGGACTTGATAAACGCGGCTGAAAGGAGGATGAGGGGATGTCCTGTCATTCTTAATCGGTTGATTGCCCGTGTGTTCCGATTAAAATGTAAGGATGAACGGAAAAGAAGGAATAACCGAATTTGTGAGGGTGAGATATAATCTGCCCCTACAAAAAGATGCCGAGCTTTTTGAAAAAGATACCGAGGTTTTAAAAAAAGATACCGAGCTTTTTGAAAAACATCAAGGTCTTTTTGCATCATTCAGTACCGGCTGTCTATTTTTAAATGTGCACGTAGGCATCGGTCTGCACGTATATACGTATCGGTCTACACATACGTACGCATGAGCCTGCACATACGTACGCATGAGCCTGCACGTATATATGTCATAGTGTCATTTCCCAAGACTATAAATTGAGCCGGATAGTCTTTGAATTAACTTTCCGTTTTCTTTTCCTTGCGATAGTTTTGCGGAGTACATCCATACTGATTCTTGAAGCAACGGCTGAAATATACAGGTGAGCTAAACCCGCAACGGTCACTGACTTCTGCAATAGGAATATCGGGATATTGTTGCAATAAAGCTGCAGCATGTTTCAGTCGATAATTCAAAATGAAATTATTGGGTGTCATTCCTGTTAATGCTTTAAACTTGGTATAAAGAAGTGAACGTCCGATGCCGACTTCCTTGCAAAGTACCGGAATATCATATTCTGTATCATCAATGTGCTGTTCGATGCTCTCTGCTGTCCGTTTCAGAATATCCTTATCCAATGGATTGATACAGGTCAAATCAATTTCGGATATCGGCTTTTTATCAAATTGGTGCTGCATGAGCAAACGGCTTCTAATCAGGTTATTGGCACGTGCTAATAATAATTGGGCATGGAAAGGTTTGGTGATATAATCGTCTGCGCCTCGGTTCAGTCCTTCAATATTCTGTTCGGTAGAATTGAGGGCAGTCAGCAATATGAGAGGTATGTGGCAATAATCAATGTTGTTTTTAATTTGCAGACACATTTCTGTACCACTCATTTTGGGCATCATGATATCACTGATAATCAAATCTATCTTATGCTCGTATACTTGTTTTAGGCCTTCTTCTCCATTGGTAGCACAAATTACTTCATAAAATGGGGAGAATAGCTCTGTTAATAATTGGAGCAGTTCTTCATTGTCTTCTACCAATAATACGGTGTGGGTCTTTTCTTCTGCGTTTTCGGTATGGACTGATTCCGTCAGGTAAGTATCTGTTTCGGGCAGGACATCTAAAGAACCGGGTACAATGGAGCTTTCTTGTTGCTGGTTTGATAACTGTATGTTTTTGTCTGCCTGGAAAACGTCTGCGTTTCTGGGGAGTCGGACGGTAAATGTACTTCCTTTGCCTAGTGTACTGTCGACAGTTATCGTACCATGATGCTTTTCAACGATGGTTTTGGACAAAGCAAGACCAATACCGGTACCGGGCGATGAATATTCACCCGGCTTTTGGTTGTTTGCCTGGAAGAAGCGCGCGAATATTTGTGAAACATCGTTTTTGGCAATTCCCGATCCTGTGTCGGATATACTGATTTCTACTTCATTATCTGTTGTACGGCCGGATATGATAATATTCCCATTGTCGGGTGTATATTTAAAGGCATTGGATAATAAATTGAAGAATACTTTTTCAAGTAATTGGCTGTCAAACCAACATAGTGTGGGAGTTTCTGATAGTTGAAAGTCATAATGGATATTACGCAAATGGGCATAATCAACAAATGAAAAATAAATTTCTTTCAAAAATGGAGTTATATCTTGTTGGGATATCTGTAATGTTTTATGGTTTTGTTCCAGTTTTCTAAACTCAAGTAATTCTGAAATCAGATTGCTCATTTGCTGTGCATTCTTTCTGATTTTTAATATTTGGTTATAGATAGAAGGATTCAGTGAAGATTTCTGTAGAATGATATCTATATGACTGATTATTAATGTTAAGGGAGTGCGGAATTCATGGCTGACATTAGTGAAGAATACCAGCTTCTCTTGATTAAGTTGTTCTATCTGTTGTTTTTCAAAACGCTCTTTTTCTAACGAAAGTGCTAAGGTGCGCTTGGCGATTCGACTGGATATAAAATAATAAAGGCATCCTATAAAACTGATGATATAGAGCAAGAATGCCCACCAAGTGGCATACCAAGGAGCAGAGATGGTCAGTTGCATACTGATTTCTTTGTCTGTGATGTCTCCGCTTTGGTTGCTGCTGTTATTGATGGCAGCTACTCGCAACGTATAAGTGCCCGGATCAAGATTGGTATAGTGTACTTCTGTCTGGCTGGTTTTAATCCATTTTTTATCGAACCCGTCCAATTTATATTGGAACTGTTTTTGGGATAATTGTTGTTCATAGTCAGGCAGGGCAAAACTGAGAATCAAATTATTTTGATTATGGCTTAATTTGAGCTTTTGAGTATATGGAAAAGCCTTGGTAAGTACTCCGGTTTCATCTCCTGCCACTACCTTTTGATTATTAATCCATAATTCCGAGAAATAAAGGTTGGGGTTATGGCGGAAGGTATTGGCTTTGTGAAATTCTTCTTCCGAAAAAGAGGTTACCCCTTTGGTATCGCCCACATAAATGCGCTTTTGGTCGGAGGCGAAAATGCCGCAGCCACTTATAATGTGGGCTGTTGGAAAGTTTCTCATTAAATTAATGGTGGTAAAGCTGTTTTTTTCGGGAGAATAGCTTGTCACTCCTTTGTCGCTGGTTATCAGTATGTTCCCACTGGGTGATAAACAAACATTGTAACAAAAGTTGCTGGGAAGCTGATGCTCTTCTGCTGTGTAATGGGCTGTCTTATGTGTTTTCTTGTCATAGAAAAACAACCCGCCTCCTAAAGTGCTGATATAGGCGCCGTTATTAGTTGCCAAGATGCGGGTTATTTTGGCATTATATCCTTTTTGCGTCAGCGGAATATAAGATGCTTCCAGCTTGTCTAAATGCATGCATACCAGATTAAACATTCCGCTCAGGTATAAATATCCTTCCGGGTCTATATCGAAATCTTCGTAGTAGGCGATTGGGATATCCAGTTTGTGAAACTTTTGCGTTTTGGTATCCAAAGAAAATACACCGTTGCGTGCTGATAAATATAATTTTCCTTTCCACATTTTTACATGGAAAACAACTTCATTCGGAGTATTGGGCTCTCCTTTCCTCCTTTCCAGATAGTTATAGAATTGTCCGGTTTGCAAATCATAACGAGACAGTCCTCCTAAATAAGTACCTATGTATATGCATTCGTTTTCTTCATCATAACATATACTTTTTATGTTATTGTGGGGGATTGAATTTTTGCCTCCTGCCGTAAACTGATGGATAATGTTCCAGTTCTTGTCGGTACAGCTGATTCCTCCTCCGTCTGTGCTGAGCCACACGTGTTCATTCTTGTCTACTACGATATCGCCTATATATGAATAATATTGATTTTTGGTGGCGTTTTGGTCATAGTCGTAATGTACAAAGCTGTCTTGTTTGGGTGTGAAATAATTTACTCCTCCAAAATAGCTTCCCACCCAGATAGTACCTTGCATATCTTTACAAAGGGAAAAGATAGATGGGTGGTTTAATCCTCCTACGTATTTGGGGATTTGGATAAGGGAATACTGTCCTGTTTTCGTACTATATTTATGTAGTCCGTCAAATGTTCCAAACCAGATGTTCCGTTCGCCGTCTTCCACAAAATCACGAATTTGCCAGCTGCTGATTCCTGTGGGGGAACCGGGGCTGAAAGGCACTTGCCTGATTTCTCCTTTTTTGTTGATTCTGTATAATCCATACATTCTTGTTCCAATCCACAATTCTTTTTGTGAGCTTTCAAAAATGCGGTAGATGTCAATACCTCTGAGTACATGTGTTTCTTTCCCGCTGGAACGGTCATAGAAGAAAATTCCGTCATGTGAGCCAATACAGATTTTATTGGGTAACATTGTCAGGCAGGTGATGGGAGAAGTAATTCCGGTTTTTAGCATAAAGGTTGATTCCGTGGCTCCTGAAGAATGTTTGAATAAGGAATCACGTCTCATATACCACAGGTCTCCTTCAAGTGAAGTTAAAACCGGGATGCGGCTTCCTTTAGAAAGACGACTGAATTGTTCGGTCTGTATATCAAATTTTATAATATCGTCATCGACTAAGAAAAAAATATTTCCTTGTTTGTCCTCAACGATGGATGAAACTTCATTTCCCAACCAGATGGGAGCTGAATCATTGGAAGCGTTGCACCAACCTTTGAAAGCAGTGATTTGTTTGCCATCATACAGATTTATTCCCTCTCTTGTACCAAACCACATTCTTCCCAATTGATCTTGGTGTATGGACATAACCGATGGCTGCGTCAATCCTTCGGATAATCCAATATGCCTGAAATATTCAGCAGAAATGGGAGTATTTAATGCTAATAGTGCTAATAAGAGTAATAAATATTTGTATCTCATGTTGTTTTTCTTCGGTTTATATTAGATGTCGCTCACAAAAATACGAAAAATATGGCAAATAGAGTAACCGTTAATGGTATTATGAGAATCTTTTTCTCTATGGTGATAAAATTGTCTTTGCAGAAAGAGTGGTATTTTCCGGGTATTTCAAATATAATAAGAAATGCCCGGAAAATAGGAGTTTATTTTTCTTCGTATTCGTGTTTTCGTTTGGGATTCATTGGAAACCAACCTTTCAATACGCGTTCCCGTTGCTCAAAAATTTCTTTTATAGTCCAAAATGACGAAAAAGAGAAAACGCCTATCAGTGAAGAAATGAGTATGTCGTTGATTAAGATTGAGCCGATGATACCGGCTATTCCTAAAATCAGGAAAATCCACCAACAACGCGTTCCCCAATAATATTCGGCTTTGACCACGATGGGGTGGAAAAGACCGATTATCAGAAATGTACAAATGCCGATAACAATGCCGCCTAAATGGTAGTCAGTCAGCCATTCCATTATTTCCCGGTTTGAATAGGAATTTCTTTCTTGATACTTTGCTCCAAAGATATCATTGTTTCGGTAGCTGTAACACCGGGAATTTCCTGAATTCTGGAATTTAATATATCCATTAAGTGTTCATTGTCACGAGAATATACTTTTGTCAGCATGGTGTATGCACCGGTAGTAAAATGGCATTCCACTATTTCGGGAATCTTTTTTAATTCATTTACTACAGCTTTATACATTGAGCCTTTTTCTAGTTTGATTCCTACATACGTACATGTTCTATATCCTAAACTTTTAGGATTTACATGATATCCCGAACCGATAATGACGCCCAAATCAATCAATCTTTGTACGCGTTGGTGAATAGCAGCACGGGAAACGCCACATTCTGCTGCGACATCTTTAAATGGGATGCGAGCATTTTGAGATATAATTTCAAGGATCTGTCTGTCAAGACTGTCTATTTTCTCCATAATATTTTGATTTTAGTGTTGTCAATCTGTAAGCAAATATAGGAATAGTTTTTAATTTATCTACTATTTTGAAAGAAAAAACACATATTCTTTGAAAAAAAGTGCATTTTTTTAGTCTATAACTCTAATAACTTCTTGATTTCATTTATTTTGTTTCTTCGCTCAAAAGAAAAGGTATCACTATGGCTGTCCAAATACTCTTTTAGATAGAGTGCTTTTGCTAAAAGGTATTTCTTTTCGTCCGGCTCTTTCAATAGAGCGTCTTGATAGAGCAACTCCGATAACATATCGATTCGGGTCAGAAACTCTTGCCCTTCATAGTCTTGAGACAGATCGGTTAAAATATATTCCGCATCCTGTTCATAATAGAAGTGATGGCTATGGTTAAAATAGGCTCGATAGATACTTTGTATCTTTAACTGAAACTCAGGACCATCCTCTTTTTTCTTTTCTTCCACCAGTTTTTCCAATGCTTCTATGAATTGGCGAACCAAACGCATAATATAATCTCTTTGTAACATATCTTATTTATCTTCTTTGTTTTTGTCTGACAGGGTGACCAATATCTTATCGATGCGTGCTCCGTCCATATCTACAATTTCAAAAAGGAAATCGTTCCATTGGAGAAGTTCTCCGGTTTTGGGAACATGTCCCAACTGCTGCAGAATAAGTCCGCTCAATGTGTTATAATTATATTCGGAATATAAATCTTCCATTTCAAAATGACTTAAGAAGTCATAGAAAGAACATTGTCCGTCTATCAGCCAACTGCCGTCTTTGCGGAGAATGATATCCGGTTCTTCCGAATCGCCGGGTAGTGCCCCTACCAATGCTTCCAATATGTCTTTCATTGTAATGACTCCTTGCAAACTGCCGAATTCATCGCAGATCAGTCCATATTTAATGTGGTGCTGGCGTATTTGTTCCAATACCTTATAGACATCCATGTTTTCATGGAAGTATTGTGCCGGACGAATAACATCACGCAGATTAAAGTTCACTTCTTCTAATTTACCGAAAAGATCTTTCAGGTAAACCACACCTATAATATTATCCAAAGTATTGTCTTGTGTCACCGGATAAACTTGATATAAATGCTGGCATACAATATCATAAATCTGCTTGTTTCCCATATCTATATCAATAGATACTATATCATTACGATAAGTCATAATGGTATTGATGCTGCGGTCGCCCAAAGAGAAAACGCGGTCTACGATATCTTGTTCTACTTCTTGTACCTCGCCATTCTCGGCTCCTTCGTCAATCATGGATTTGATTTCTTCTTCCGTAACTTTTTCCTCTGCTGTATTTATATGCAGCAGGTTGAAAATCAGTGAAGTACTTTTTGCCAAAATCCATACGAAAGGAGAAGCTATGACTGACAGCCAATACATGGGGCGTGCCAGTAGCTTGGCTGCGCGTGTGGATGCGCTCATTCCGATTCGTTTGGGGACAAGCTCTCCGAAAATAATGGTGAGATAGGTCACTAAGATGACAATCAGAATTTGTGCTATTATATGGGCATAAGTGACTGGTATGCCTGCTGCAGTCAGTACTTTGCTGAAATCAGACGCCAATACATCGCCGGAATAAATACCGGTGAGAATACCAATCAGAGTAATTCCGATTTGTATGGTCGATAAAAACTTATCCGGGTCATTGGCTAATTTTAAGGCGATACGCGCGGTGGAACTGCCGTGACGGACATCATTGTTCAGACTGCTTTTGCGAGCAGAAATCAAGGCTATTTCGGACATGGCGAATACCCCATTTAGTAAAATAAGTGCGATAATTATAACAATCTCCATGTGAGTAATTTACATTTGTATTTGCTAACAAATGTACTAAGAATTGTGTTTTCTCTTTCTTCTTTTAGATTTAATTAATGAATTATCTGTCATTTAAGCTATCTTTGCGGTGTCTATAAAAGAAAAGGAGTAATTATGCATCCACTAGAACTATTCAAGTACTGTCCCAAATGTGGTTCTTCACATTTTGTGGTGAATAATGAGAAGTCCAAACGCTGTGCGGATTGTGGTTTTGTCTACTACTTTAATTCAAGTGCCGCTACAGTGGCATTTATCTTGAATGAGAGGAATGAATTATTGGTTTGCCGTCGGGGTAAAGAACCCAAGAAAGGAACACTGGACCTTTCGGGAGGGTTTATAGATATGTATGAAACTGGAGAGGAAGGTGTGGCGCGTGAGGTGCTGGAGGAAACAGGACTGAAAGTGGAAAAAGCGGCATATCTGTTTTCGTTGCCCAATACTTATCTTTATTCCGGCTTTTTGGTACATACCTTAGACCAGTTTTTCCTTTGTACGGTGGAAGATGCGACTCATCTTGAAGCGATGGATGATGTGGCGGATTCTTTTTGGATGCCGCTTGACAAAGTGAATCCTGAAGAATTTGGTCTTGACTCTGTACGTGAGGGAGTAAAACGCTTTTTGAAAGAATATAAATATTAGAATAGAATATGAAGAAAAGGACTCTATTAATAGCTGCATTGATGGGGGGATGTGCTTTGCAAAGTATGGCCCAGCAAATTCTTCCCGATGACGTGGCAGGCGATAAGGAATACCGAAGGGTATGCAGAGAATATGAATTGAAGTCAAAAAACAGTGTGGAGCTGTTGCAGGCTTATCTGGATAAATACCCGGATTCACGATATACAGACAGGGTACGTTCTTTGATTGCTTCGGTGTATTTTGAAGAAGGTAAATATAAGGAGGCAATAGCTATGTTTAGGGCGTGTGACCTTGAGGCACTGCCTGATGCAGAACGCGATGATTGTGCCATGCGTCTTGCCACTTCTTATTTAAAGGAAGGTAATTTGCGCGATGCTTCCGTATGGTTCCTTTTACTGAAAGAGGTGAGCCCGCGTTATCAATCGGATGCCACTTATAACTTGGCTTATATCGATTATGTGGAAAAACGGTATAATAAGGCATTAGATGCTTTTTTATCTTTGAAAGATGATGCTGTATATTCATCTTTAGTGCCTTATTATATAGGAGAGATTTATTTATTGCAAGGTAATTATGAACAGGCACGTTCGGTGGCTGAACGCTATTTGAAGGTTTATTCCGGTCATAAAGATGAGGCTCAGATGGAACGTGTTTTGGGAGAAGCCTGTTTTGGGTTGAATAATTACCAGGCAGCTATTGCACCGCTGGAACGTTATCAGGGTGCGGTGTCGCGTCCGCAGCGTAAAGCGTTGTATGAGTTGGGTATGAGTTATTATTATACCGGTGTTTATTCAAAGGCGGCTGCCACACTGGGTGAAACGACTTCGGTGAATGATGCTTTGTCTCAGAATGCATATTTGCACATGGGCTTGGCTTATTTGAATTTGAAGGAACGCAATCAGGCAAGAATGGCTTTTGAGCAGGCGTCTGCATCAGGATTTGACCCGTTGGTGAAAGAGCAGGCTCTTTATAATTATGCTTTGTGTATACATGAGACTTCTTATTCTCCTTTTGCTGAATCTGTAACGGTATTTGAACGTTTTCTTAATGAATTTCCCAATTCGCCGTATGCCGAACGGGTAAATGATTACTTGATAGAGGTGTATATGAATACTCGTAGCTACGAAGCTGCATTGAAGTCTATTGCAAAGATTGAGCATCCGGGTGCACGAATCATGGAAGCAAAACAAAAGATTCTGTTCCGTCTCGGTACTCAGGCATTTGCTAATGCCGACTTTTCCAAAGCAATAGAATATTTTAACCGCTCTTTGGCTATCGGGCAATATAACATGTCTGCTAAGGCTGATGCATATTATTGGCGTGGTGAGGCAAACTACAGACTGGAACACTATGCTCAGGCTGGAAATGATTTACGCCGGTACTTGGAATTCGCTCCCGATAAGATGAATCGGGAGTACGGGCTGGCGCTTTACAATTTGGGTTATACTGATTTTAAACAAAAGAATTATAATGGTGCATTGAATTGGTTTACCCGTTTTGTTGACCGTGGAACTGTCAATGACCGTGCTGTACAGGCAGATGCTTACAATCGTATCGGTGACTGTAACTTTTATGCCCGCCGTTTTGATTCGGCCCGTCAGGATTATGCCCGTGCTGTGGAAATAGATCCTTCTTTGGGGGATTATTCTTTATATCAAGAGGCTTTTGTCCGTGGCTTGCAGAAGGATTATACCGGAAAGATACAAATTTTAAACCGTTTGATAGCGGATTACCCCGAGTCTCAATATCTGGATGATGCTTTGTATGAGCAAGGCCGTGCTTTTGTTCAAATGGAGGATCATACGAATGCTATTAATCGTTTCAATATTTTGTTGAAGAAATTCCCGGAAAGCAATATGGCCCGTCGAGCGGCTAACGAAATAGGTTTGCTCTATTATCAAGGAGATAAGTATCCGGAGGCTATCCAGGCTTATAAGCAGGTAATCACTAATTATCCGGGTAGTGAGGAGGCTCGTCTTGCCCAAAGAGATTTGAAGTCTATTTATATTGATTTGAATAAGGTGGATGAATATGCCAACTTTGCTTCTACCATTCCCGGTGGAGCCAATTTTGATGTGAACGAACGTGATTCGTTGACTTATGTTGCTGCCGAAAGGGTATATATGCGCGGTGAAATAGATGAAGCACGCAATAGTTTTACTCATTATCTGCAAACTTTCCCGGAAGGTGCATTTAGTTTGAATGCCAATTATTATGTCGGGTTGATAGATTATAACCGGAAGGCTTACAATAGTGCGATAGAACATTTGGACAAAGTTTTGGCTTATCCCAATAATAAATATTCGGAAGATGCCATGATGATGAGTGCTGAGATGGCTTACTCGGCAAAAGACTATGAAAAAGCGTTGACTGTTTATAAGCAACTGAAAGATAAAGCTGTTTCGCCGGAACGCCGGCAGTTGGCAAAGACAGGCGTACTTCGTAGTGCTTATATGTTGGGCAATGGAGAAGAAGTAATGCTGGCGGCAACGGATTTGCTGGCGGAGACAAAGGTTGCTCCTGAATTATCCAACGAGGCTCATTATTATCGTGCCAAGGCTTATCTGGATGCAGGAAAAGTGGAAGGTGCCATGGATGATTTGAAGATATTGGCAAAAGACACTCGCAATATATATGGTGCAGAAGCGAAATATAAAGTGGCGCAGATTTATTTTGATGCCGGGCAGACAGAACAGGCTGAGAAAGAAGTCTTGGATTATATTGAAGTCAGCACTCCACATACTTATTGGTTGGCGCGTAGCTTTGTGCTGTTGTCTGATGTTTATATGAAATTGGGACGTAATTTAGATGCTAAGCAATATTTGCTTTCATTGAAGCAGAATTACCAGGCAGATGATGATATTGCAGGAATGATAGAGAGCAGACTGAATAAGTTAAATGCCGAAAATTAAAGATTATGAAGAAAATAGCAATTATAGCGTTTGTGGGCTTGTTGCCTCTGTCGGCTGTATATGCACAGCAAGACAGTACTTTGAACCGCACTGTGGTAGTGGAGAATGAGTATAACCCTACTGTCATGGATGCTTCCAAAATAAATGTGTTGCCCAGGGTGGAAGAACCGGCAGTAGTGAAGAAAGGAATAGAGTATGCTACGGCTTTGCGTCCTGTGGCTGCCTGGAATTATGAAGAAATGTTTCCTATAGTCCGTGAATGGGAATGGGAGAAGGCCAAACGAGGATATGTGCGTGCGGGTGCCGGTAATTATGGTAATGTGGACTTCAAGGCCGGATATATATGGGACATTACGAAAGGTGACCGTCTGAATGTTGCTACTTCATTGGATGGCATGAATGGAACCCTGAAAGATGCAATTGATAATGATTGGAAATCCCGTTTTTATTCTTCTTCTTTCAATATAGGGTATAGACATAGTTTCAGGAATATGGATTTGAATCTTGGAGGAGGATTTCATTCTCGTGTATTTAATTATATGTTGAGTCCGATTTCTTCTATCTCCGGCGAGAATGATAAACAGCATCACACACTGGGAGATTTCTATGTCGGGTTGTCTTCTACGGATGAAATGATGCCATTGCAATTTACTGTACAAACAGGCTTTCAGTATTTTAAACAGAAATATCCGGCAATTTCTGATGAGAACAGCACGGAAAAAATAATTCATACAGCAGGTGATGTATGGGGAAAACTGAGCGATATTCAGCGTGTGGGTATTAAATTTGAAATGGATAATTTATTTTATTCAGATAACTTGATGAAGGATTATACTTCTTTAGGTCTGAATCCTTATTATGCTATTGATGAAGATAGCTGGAGACTGCATCTGGGTGCGCATGTCGACTGGATGACCGGTAATGATAGCGGTATAGATGTAGCCCCGGACATTCGTGCTGAGTATATCTTCTCCGATAGTTATATTCTTTATTTGAATGCACAAGGAGGCAGACAGGTAAACGATTATCGTATGTTGAGCCGCATCTCTCCCTATTGGGGAACAGAGCAGCAGCTTGATGCGACTTATGTCCCTTTTGATGCAACTTTGGGTTTTAAGGCGTCTCCTGTAAGTGGGTTATGGTTTAATATATTTGGTGGTTATCAGATACGTAAACATGAGTTATTCTGTACGTTAGTGCCTGCGGGACAATTTGTATATACGGGTTTTGTACAGGATAAAGGAAAAATTGGTTATGGAGGTGCAGAAGTGAAATATGGCTATAAGGACTATTTTGATGCATCGGTAAAAGGTACGTATTACGGTTGGACAACAGATAGTGACGACGATATGATAGTTGCCATGAAGCCTGAAATGGAACTGAACTTTAAAGTTGATGCCAAGCTGATGGACGGTTTAAAGCTTCGGTTAGGTTATGATTATGTAAAGCGTAAGGGTGAGGATGTCGATCCTGTCAGTAATCTGAGTGTGGGTGCTACCTATGAGCTTTTAAAAGACATCTCTATCTTTGTGGATGTGAACAACCTGTTAAATAAACAATATTATTACGAAGGAGGATACCCTGCCGAAAAACTGAATGTTTTAGGTGGTCTTACTTTTCGATTTTAGTTAAATAGGCTTCTAAAAAGAGCCTTTTTAAGAAAAAAAAGCAGAAACATACCTTATTATATAGGTGTAGTTCTGCTTTTTTTCTACTTTTGCCCTTAAATAAAATGGAATACATTATATTATGCAAAAAAATCTTGTAATTGTAGAGTCACCCGCAAAAGCCAAGACCATAGAAAAATTCTTAGGAGAAGACTATAAAGTACTTTCCAGTTACGGGCATATCCGTGACTTAAAGAAGAAAGATTTCAGTATCGATGTAGAGAAGGGATTTGAACCGACTTATGAGATACCTTCTGATAAGAAAAAATTGGTCGGCGAGTTGAAAGCTGCGGCAAAGAACGCTGATATGGTGTGGCTCGCATCCGATGAGGACCGTGAGGGAGAAGCCATTTCGTGGCATTTATATGAAGTGTTGGAACTGGACCCGAAGAGGACAAAGCGTATTGTATTCCACGAGATAACCAAAACTGCGATATTAAAAGCCATTGAAACCCCGCGTGACATAAATGTGAACCTTGTAAATGCTCAGCAAGCGCGTCGTATCTTGGACAGGATTGTAGGTTTTGAGCTTTCTCCTATTTTATGGAAGAAGGTAAAACCTGCTCTTTCTGCCGGTCGTGTGCAGTCTGTTGCTGTTCGGTTAATTGTGGAACGTGAGCGTGAGGTGCACGCTTTTGTCAGTGAGCCTTCTTATCGTGTAACAGCAATATTTGAAGCTCCTGATGCCGATGGTAATAAAACGGAAGTGAGGGCTGAGTTAGACAGACGTTTTAAGACAAAAGAAGAGGCTCAGGCATTCCTTGAATTGTGTAAGGATGCAGAGTTTTCTATTGAAGATATTACGACTCGTCCGGTTAAGAAGTCGCCGGCTGCTCCATTTACCACTTCCACTTTGCAGCAGGAAGCTGCTCGGAAGTTAGGGTTTACGGTTGCGCAGACTATGATGGTGGCGCAACGGTTGTATGAAAGCGGGCAGATTACTTATATGCGTACCGACTCTGTGAATCTTTCGGACTTGGCATTGGCGGCCTGCAAATCAACTGTCATTTCACTGATGGGAGAAAGGTATGTGAAGACACGTCAGTTTGCAACGAAGACAAAAGGTGCTCAGGAAGCTCACGAAGCGATTCGTCCGACGGATATGTCGAACGAGACTATTGCGGGAACGTCACAGGAGCAGAGATTGTACGAATTGATTTGGAAACGTACTGTTGCATCACAGATGGCAGAGGCTGAACTTGAAAAGACCACTGCTACTATCTCTATCAGCAATAGTGAAGAAACTTTTGTTGCTATTGGTGAAGTTGTGATTTTCGATGGCTATTTGCGTGTATATAAAGAGTCTTATGACGACGATAACGAACAAGAGGATGAAAGCCGCTTGTTGCCTCCTTTGAGTAAAGGACAGTCATTAGAGAGTAAGGAAATTTCTGCCACTCAGCGTTTCAGTATGTGTCCTCCGCGTTATACCGAAGCCAGTCTGGTGCGTAAGCTGGAGGAACTGGGCATCGGGCGTCCGTCTACATATGCTCCTACCATATCGACGGTTCAGCAACGTGGCTACGTGGTAAAAGGAAACAGTGAAGGCGTAAAACGTCCATACGAGATATTGAAGCTCAAAGGGAACAAGATAACCGAAACAGTCAAAACGGAAACAACCGGAAATGAGAAGTCTAAACTATTGCCTACTGATGTAGGTATAGTGGTTAATGACTTCTTGATGGCATTCTTCCCCGAAATTATGGACTATAATTTCACCGCGAGTGTTGAAAAAGAATTTGATGAAGTGGCGGAAGGCGAGAAAGAGTGGACGAGTGTAATGAAGAACTTTTACGACGGCTTCCATCCGTTGGTAGACAAGACCATGAATGCGAAGAGCGAGCATAAGGTGGGTGAAAGAATTCTAGGCAATGATCCGGTGAGTGGGAAGCCTGTATCCGTAAAAATTGGTCGATTTGGCCCGGTGATACAGATAGGCATAGCCGATGATGAAGAAAAACCCAAGTTTGCGCACTTGCCGAAAGGTCTTTCGATAGAAACAATTACGTTGGAAGAAGCGCTTGATTCGTTCAAGCTCCCGAAAACGTTAGGTGAGTATGAAGATAAGACAGTGACGGTAGGAGTGGGACGATTTGGACCTTATGTCCGTCATAATAATGTATTCGTCTCTATTCCCAAGGGGGAAGATCCGATGGAGGTTACCTTGGAAAAAGCGATTGAAATGATTAATGCCAAGCGCGAAGCTGCCGAAAAGAAGATTATTAAAACATTTGATAAAGAGCCTGATTTGCAGATTCTGAACGGTCGTTACGGACCTTATATTGCTTATCAGAAAAAGAATTATAAGATTCCTGAAAGCGTAGAACCGAAAGATTTAAATCTGGAAACTTGCTTTAAGGTGATAGAACTGCAGAAAGAAAAAAGTGAGACTCGTAAACGAGTGGCAGCTAAGAAAAAGAAATGACACGTATATTTTTAATAGGATATATGGGTGCGGGGAAAACGACTTTGGGTAAAGCGTTTTCCCGCGAACTGGGTCTTACTTTCATAGACTTGGATTGGTATATTGAGGAGCGTTTTCATAAAACTGTTCAGCAGTTGTTTTCAGAACGCGGTGAACAGGGTTTCCGCGAATTGGAGCAAAAAATGTTGCATGAGGTGGCTGAGTTTGAAGATGTTGTAATCTCGGCCGGTGGGGGCACTCCTTGTTTTTTTGACAATATGGACTATATGAATGCTTGTGGGGATACCGTGTTTCTTCAGGTGGAGCCCGAGGTGTTGTTTCACCGTTTAAAAGTGGCGAAGCAACAACGTCCGTTATTGGCAAACAAAAGCGATGAAGAATTGATGAACTTTATTTGTGAAGCGTTGCAGAAGCGTCATCCTTTTTATTCGCAGGCGAAGTTTCTGTTTCGGGCCGACGAGTTGGAAGACAAGTCGCAGATACAGGCATCAGTAGATAGCTTGAGAAAGCTGTTGGATAAATAAACAGATTGAAAGTTATAATCTATTTAGTAAAAGTATACACACTATTTGCACAGAACAAGAAATGAGAAAATGGCGTATTGAAGATTCGGAAGAACTCTACAACATTACAGGTTGGGGAACTTCGTACTTTAGTATCAATGACAAAGGTCATGTAGTGGTAACTCCCCGTAAGAACGGTGTCGCAGTCGATTTGAAAGAATTGGTGGACGAGCTTCAGTTACGGGATGTCGCAGCACCTATGCTGGTTCGTTTCCCGGATATTCTTGATAATCGTATCGAAAAAATTTCGAACTGTTTCAAGCAAGCATCCGAAGAGTATGGTTATAAAGCTGAAAACTTTATCATCTATCCTATTAAAGTGAACCAAATGCGTCCGGTGGTGGAAGAAATCATAAGTCATGGCAAGAAGTTTAATTTAGGACTGGAAGCCGGTTCCAAACCCGAATTGCATGCAGTGATTGCTATTAACACGGACTCAGACTCGCTGATTATCTGTAACGGATATAAAGATGAGAGCTATATTGAGTTGGCTTTACTGGCTCAGAAGATGGGGAAACGTATCTTTCTAGTAGTAGAGAAGATGAATGAGTTACGCTTGATTGCAAAGATGGCGAAACAGCTCAATGTACGCCCTAATATAGGTATTCGTATTAAACTGGCTTCTTCGGGCAGTGGAAAATGGGAAGATAGCGGTGGAGATGCCAGCAAGTTTGGATTGACTTCCAGTGAGTTGCTGGAAGCACTTGACTTTTTGGAAAAGAAAGACATGAAAGATTGTTTGAAGTTGATTCATTTCCATATCGGAAGTCAAGTAACCAAGATACGCCGTATTAAAACAGCTTTACGTGAAGCTTCACAGTTCTATGTACAATTACACGCAATGGGCTTCAATGTTGAGTTTGTTGATATCGGTGGAGGCTTGGGTGTTGACTATGACGGTACCCGGTCTTCCAATAGTGAAAGCAGCGTGAACTATTCTATTCAGGAGTATGTAAACGACTCTATCTCTACGTTGGTGGATGCTAGTGATAAAAATAATATTCCGCACCCCAATATCATTACAGAAAGTGGTCGCTCACTGACGGCACACCATTCGGTGCTGATTTTTGAAGTGCTGGAAACAGCTACTCTGCCCGAAATGGATGAAGACTTTGAAGTAAGTGAAAAAGACCATGAACTGGTGCATGAACTATATGAAATATGGGATAATTTGAATCAGAGCCGTATGTTGGAGGCATGGCATGATGCACAGCAAATTCGTGAAGAGGCACTGGATTTGTTCAGTCATGGTATTGTGGATTTAAGAACCCGTGCGCAGATAGAACGTCTCTATTGGTCTGTGACTCGTGAGATTAATCAAATTGCTTCCGGGTTAAAACATGCTCCCGATGAATTCCGTAAATTGGATAAATTATTGGCTGATAAATATTTCTGTAACTTTTCGCTTTTCCAGTCTTTGCCGGACTCTTGGGCGATAGATCAGATATTCCCCATTATGCCTATCCAAAGACTGGACGAGAAACCCGACCGGAATGCTACTTTGCAAGACATTACTTGTGACTCTGACGGAAAGATAGCCAACTTTATATCTACCCGTTATGTATCGCACGACCTGCCTGTGCATTCATTGAAGCAAAAAGAGTCTTATTACATAGGTGTCTTTTTAGTGGGAGCTTATCAGGAAATTTTAGGAGATATGCACAATTTGTTTGGTGATACGAATGCAGTGCATGTATCGGTAGATGATAAAGGGTATTCTATTGATCAGGTGATTGATGGCGAAACCGTGGCGGAAGTGTTGGATTATGTTCAGTATAATCCGAAGAAACTGGTGCGTACATTGGAAACCTGGGTGACTAAATCTGTAAAAGAAGGTAAGATATCGGTAGAAGAAGGAAAAGAATTTTTGTCCAACTACCGTTCCGGGCTTTATGGATATACTTATTTGGAATAAAAGGATGAAAGAAAAACTGACTGTCATAAAGGTAGGCGGAAAGATTGTAGAGGAAGAAACTACGCTTAGTCGGCTTTTGGCCGACTTTTCCGCTATTGAAGGATATAAATTGTTGGTGCACGGTGGGGGACGTTCAGCCACCAAACTGGCTGCCCGATTGGGTATTGAAAGTAAAATGGTGAATGGCCGTCGCATTACGGATGCCGAGACGCTGAAGGTTGTGACTATGGTTTACGGCGGACTGGTCAATAAGAATATCGTTGCAGGCCTGCAAGCTAGAGGAGTGAATGCTATCGGACTGACCGGAGCGGATATGAACGTTATTCGTTCAGTGAAACGACCGGTGAAAGAGGTGGATTATGGCTATGTAGGTGATGTGGAAAAGGTGAATGCCGATTTTCTGGCTACACTGATTCGTCAGGGTATTGTTCCTGTCATGGCTCCTCTGACTCATGACGGGCAGGGAAGTATGCTGAATACCAATGCCGATACCATTGCCGGGGAGACAGCAAAAGCGTTGGCGCCACTTTTTGATGTGACACTTGTCTATTGTTTTGAGAAGAAAGGCGTATTACGCGACGAAAATGACGATGATAGCGTCATTCCTGTTATTACTCCCGAAGAATTTAAAGAGTATGTAGCCCGAGGTATCATTCAGGGAGGGATGATACCTAAACTGGAAAATTCCTTCTCTGCCATTGATGCAGGAGTGAGTCAGGTTGTAATTACCTTGGCTTCAGCCATTAAGGGAGAAGGCGGAACTATAATCAAAAAATAATTCAAAAAATAGGCGGGTGAGTGTAACTTTTGTACAACTCACCCGTCATTATTACAGAGCAATGCAAGAAATCAGTTTCCGAAACGACATTTTGCCCCTGAAAGACAAACTCTACAGGTTGGCTTTTCGTATTACGCTGAACAGTGCTGAAGCGGAGGATGTGGTGCAGGATACGATGATTAGGGTATGGAATAAACGTGATGAGTGGCCGAATTTTGAATCCATCGAAGCCTACTGTCTGACGGTAGCAAGAAATCTGGCAATAGACCGGAGTGAAAAGATAGATTCACAGCACATGGAATTGACACCCGAAACACAGGAACTGCCCGATGCATTGAACCCTTATGAACAGTTGGCACAGAGTGAGCAATTAGGTTTGATTCACCGCCTGCTGAACGAACTTCCTGAAAAGCAGCGGAGTATTATGCAGTTGCGGGATATTGAAGGAAAGAGCTATAAAGAAATTGCAGATATTTTGCAGATAACGGAAGAGCAGGTGAAAATCAATCTCTTTCGCAGTCGGCAAAAGATAAAACAAAGATATACGGAAATAGAAGATTATGGATTATAAGTACATTGAACAGTTATTGGAACGCTACTGGAACTGTGAGACTTCCTTGGAAGAGGAACAGATTTTGCGTTCTTTCTTTCATCAGAAAGAGATTCCTGCTCATTTACTCCGTTACAAGGCAATGTTTGCTTATCAGGAGATTGAGAAGGAGAGGGGGCTGGGCAGTGACTTTGATGCCAAGGTTCTGGCCCGGGTGGAAAAACCGGTTGTGAAAGCGCAACGCCTCACTTTGCGAACGCGCTTTATGCCGTTGTTCAAGGCTGCTGCCATGATAGCTGTCTTGTTTGTGATGGGAACGGTGGTGCAACGTTCCATGCAGGATGATGGTAGCGATATGGTGTATATGCATGATGATTACCGTGATACCGTAAATGATCCGCAAGTGGCATACGAACCGGTGCTGCCGATAGATACGGTTACAAAGATAGCCGGAGATGAGGCAGCAGGAGTGAAGAATTAGATAACATTTTCATTTGCTTTTATATATAAATAGATAGTTAGTGCTTATTAAAACAACTTTTTAATTCGAGGCTGTGAAGTTTCAATTCTCTCAAATTTTAAATTAACTAACTAAATAATGTAAAAAGGATTACCGCGTGAGCAGTAATCCTTTTTTAGGTAGATAATCTAATGTAAAGAGAGAATTATGAAATGAGCTTTATCTTCTTTTTACGTTACCGATACCGGATTTATTTATATCGGTAGTTGGGGGATTCCCAAAGTAATCAACATTGCCTATTCCGTTTGTACTTACGGTTATCTTTCCTGATGCATAACAAGAAACATTTCCAATGCCTTTTTGTTCAACGACAACATCTGAAACAATCATATCTTTGGCGTTTAGGTTTCCAATACCTTTGATGTGATAGCTTGCCTTCTCTGCCTTTCCTTTCAGTATGACATTGCCTATTCCGTCGGATCTTACGCTTATATTATCGGCGGTCAATTCATCTGCTTTAAAGTTTCCAGTTCCGTTAGAGGTGATTTTTATATCATCTACCTTGACGGAATCTTTCAAGGTTATATTGCCTGTACCTTGTTGGCTGATGCTGCTCAATTTGGGAGCAGTAATAGTGATTGTGACATTGTTGTTCTTCAAACTGCGGAATTTCACACCTTTCTTCATGGAGATGTGCAGTGTACTGTCTTCCGAAGTGACAATAAGACTGGAAATGATATTGTCGGGGCCATAAGCCTCTACAGTTGTGGCATTACTTTGCTTGAATACAATATTGACGGTACCCTGGCTGGCAATATTATCGAATGCTTCCACACTGTATTTCTTGGTTATTTTGTTCTTGCTGGGAGCAATGCCGTTTACACAGCTTGTCAGAGTCATAACCAGACTGAATAAGTAAAAGTATGTACGTTTCATATTTCTGTGTTTTTTATTGGTTTCTATCTATTAGACGAAGAGAGTGGCAGTAAAGTTGCAATTCCCTCTTTTTTTTCTTATGAATAATATATCTTTGTGGCTGATATGGCAACAAAGAGAGTATTAGCTGACAAAGATTTCAATCGTATTATTGTGCGTACCCATCGTTTGGCACGTAACATTACCATGCGTGTAAAGCCGGATGGACTGCATGTTACGGTACCGCCTTACAGTCTGAGCAGTAAGGTGATGGAAGTTGTAGAGCAATATCGTGAACGCTTGTTGCAGGACTGGCAGAGGGTATGCAAGAAATCTATAGACTTGGATTTCCGTATTCAGGCCCCTTGTTTCAGGCTATGGCTGGAAAAAGGCAATTTTACCTGTTTTTCTGTGCGGAATACGGAGGAAGGAATAAAAATCATTTGTCCTCGTGATGTTGACTTTACAAAGGAGGAGGTGCAGCGGTTGGTGCGCAATGCCATTATCAGGGCGATGAAGAAAGTGGCGGGTGAATATTTGCCACCTTTGCTTGATGCATTGGCAGAACACTATGGCTTGTCATACAAACGAGTGAAGATAACCGGAAGCAAAGGACGTTGGGGCAGTTGCTCGGCGGCCGGGAGTATAAACCTTTCCTGCTATTTGATGCTCTTGCCTTCGCACCTGATGGATTATGTGCTGTTGCACGAGCTGTCGCATACAAAAGAAATGAATCACGGTCCTCGTTTTTGGGAACTGCTGGACAGCATGACGGAGGGAAGGGCACATCTGCTGCGGGCGGAATTACGACAATTCAATACTGATTTTTAGCAAGCACATCCCCTCATCCTCCCTTCAGCCGTGCTTCCAAGCCCCTTCCCAATCTGCTTTCAGCATTTGGCTGTGTTCTGATAATCTGTAAAAAACGAGTCGTTAAGTTTCTAAAACTTTGATATTGCGAAACTTTTTTATTTACTTCGCAATAATATATATAACTAACTATGAAAAGGGAGAAAAACATTCTATTTATCCTGACCATTCTATTACTATTGGCATGTACAGCTTGCGACCGTTCCGCTCGTCATGTCACAGAGCACTTGTCGCAAGCGGAGGAACTTATATGGGCCGCTCCCGATTCGGCACTGCATATACTGGAATCCATCTCTACCTCTCGGCACTTAACCGGAAAAGAGCAGGCAGACTATGCTTTGCTGCTTTCGCTAGCCCAATATCGCTGTTATATCCCTGTATCCTCCGATTCATTGATAAACCTTGCCATAGAATATTATAAAGATAAGAATGACGCAGATAAAAAAGGGGCAGCCTTTTATGTGAAGGGATGTATATTGGAAGAATATACCAAAGACATTCCCAATGCCCTGCTAGCTTACAAAGAAGCCGAAATGTGTATTCCCGATATGAATGAAAAACGGTATGTTGCCCGTATTTATAGCAGCTTGGGATATATTAATAAAAAATCTTTCCATTTCGACCCAGCTAAAGAATATTATCAAAAAGCCGTGCAAGCAAATATAGATGGAAAGGACACGGTTGCATACGCCAGTAATTTGCTCAATCTGTCAACTCTTTATTATACCCTTCATCAAGCGGACAGCGCTAATAGGTGCATCAATACCTTAATAGATATTGCCGATTCTCTAAATGACCTTGACCTTCAGGTCAAAATATACAATAATATAGCAAACAGAAAGATATTTGAAAAGAACTATGCAGAAGCAGAAAAATATCTGATTCATGCCATACGATTATCTTCTCCCCATTTTCCCGACAAGTTGTCGCTGGGACTGGCCAATCTATATGCATATACTGGACAGAAAGAGAAAGCAGACAGTCTCTTTACTCACTTATTGTCTTGCCCGGACTTGCTAGTGCGATCCAATAGCTATCTGGATTTATTAAACTATTTTTTGGCTTCTCATCCCCAAGAGCACTCCTATCTAAATCATTATATAGCACTAACAGATTCCATTTACAAGGAAAACCGTGCAGAAGAAGTAGGAAAAATACAGCAGAAATACGATAATGAAGTGCTGGCGCGTACCAACGACCAACTATATTTTAAATGGATACTAACTAGTGTTGTTGGTTCACTCATTTGTATAATTGCAGTTACTTTCTTGCAAAAAAAATGGAGAAAGGCAAATGCTCTGCAAAAACAAATAGAAGAATTGGAAGAGAAGAAGAAGGTACTAACTAGTAGTTCCCAAGAAAACGAACGTTATGTAATCCAAATAAGCGAGTTGGAAAGTCAAATAAACGATTTAAAAAATGAAAAAAGAAGGCTGAAGTATTTCATAAAGAAAACAAAGAAGAGCAAGGAGAACAAAGAGGATGATTATAGTTCAATCTTCAAAACCTATTTGTCCATCACGAAGGACAAAACGTATGACAAAGAGCTGGAGAGAGACAACCTGCGTCAATGGCTTAACTTGACGAATCAAAATTTTACCGATAAGCTGATAAAGCATTACCCAGTATTATCCAAATCAAATCAGCTTATGGACGTATGTTGTTTAACTGCACTAAACCTTAGCATAGAAGACATTGCCACATTACTGGGTATCGGGGAGCGGACTGTCGAACGATATACCAGTGATATTTGTAAAAAAGTAGGGCTTCCCAAGGGAGGAAAACATATTTTTGTAGAATTTATCAATTCTATAAAAGAGTTGGAGGCGTGATTTAAATACTTTTTAATGCTTTTTCTTCGTCAAAACATCTCGTTATTGGCAATTAAGTGTAGTGTAGAATGTGATAATATATTAATAATCAGCATGATAGTGATATCTCATTATTTTTTCAAGTTTCATTTGGATCTGAATTAAAATAGGCTTATGTTTGCCATCATTTAAAATTTCAGACTATGAAACACGTACTTTTTTTGCTCCTTGCATTTATTACTATTCCCGCATGGGGGACAGTAAATGAAGATAAGAAAGAAACTTATCCTTACCTTTTTTGATGCAATAGAAGATGTAACTGTCTCTATTGTGGGAAACTCAGGTACAGTAGAAACACGCACGGTATCATTTAATGATTTCCAGACTGAAATCTTCGATGTAAGCCGGTATGCAGCAGGGAATTATAGTTTATTGATAACTACTCCCAGAGGGACCTGTTTATCGGGAAACTTTAAAATAGGTGTTTAGAAAATCCCTAACTAAGAAAGAAGAAGATGGCTGATGATAATGCTTTATTAGAAAAAATAGCCAATCATTACCTGTTTTATGGTTCTTTTCACTCTGATTTAGGGCTATACAACGGCAAGATGGGAATGGTCATTTTCTTCTTTCATTATGCACGATATACCGGCAATAGTTTATACGAAGATTTTGCTGAAGAGTTTTTAAATGAAATATTGGAGAAGCTGCACACCGAAACACCCATCTCTTTCAAAAGAGGGCTGGCAGGCATAGGGTGGGGCATGCTCTATCTTATCAAACAAGGATTTATGGAAACAGACATCCAAGAAACATTTAAAGACATGGACGAGAAAGTAATGGAATACAATCTTCTGTACATGAAGGACCGCTCATTAGAAACCGGGGCAAAAGGAATAGGGCTCTTAAGTGTGCGCACGCTTGGGCAATAGGATATTTTCTTGTTTTGTTCCTCTCAAGAGATTTATAGGTAAAATAAACTATAATTTTAAATTAAATGAATTATGAAGACATTGAAGAAAATCAAACTAAATGGTTTGAATGATGCCGAGTTGAAAGATCGCGAAATGGATGCTCTCAATGGTGGTGATAGGACATGTGGTTGCGGTTGCAATTATGAAGGTAGCGGAGGTTCTACTACTCATAATAATGGAACTGCTAACTATAAAATCGGTCCTAGCGGCGGAAATTCAACTGGTGGATGTATTACTGATGGTGGTTATACTCTATTTAGAACAATTATATAATAACGAACCATGTTCTAAATACGCCGTGCGTTAAAAATAAGAATAGGGAATGAGAAAATAAAAATTTGCCTAATGCAGCAATATATTTACTCCTTCCCTACTCTTTGAAAAAATAAAATATTAACACACACACTATGAAATACTTGTTAACCTTGTGCATGGGATTTTTCATGTTGCTCTCTTGCAATAATAAGTCCTCCCAATCTGCCGCAATAGCAACAGACGAACCGGAAGTGAACGAAGACACGCTCTTCAGAGTAATAGATTTGGCAAATAACCTGAAGCCATGTAGCGACTCTTTGCTGCTGAGCGATATTGTGGAGGATGTGGAATATGTAAAACTAGAGGCGGCAGACAATGCTTTGGTTGGAGAAATGTATAAGGGTTATGTATCCGACAGTGCCATCTTTTTTTCCTGCATTGGCAGCCCAATTCGCCCTCATATCTTTATGTTCGACCGTTTCACAGGGAAATTTATCCGCACAATTGGTAAATCAGGACAAGGACCGGGTGAAATGTATTCACCGGTTAATGTTGTAGCCAAAGACAGCTTGGTCTATCTATCCTCAGACTATCGCGATGAACTTTTTGTTTATAAAATAAAAAACGGAGAGTTTGTGAGATGTATCCCCCTAAACAAACCTTATGCTTCTGCATGGTATTATTACATTGGCGACAACAGAGTGATCCACTTTCCATTTTATAACGTTTGGGATGGTAAATATTCAATGTGCGATATGACCATTCAGGATTTTGATGGAAATATCATCCAAGAACAAACACCTGAGGTGGACTACACCGGATTTGACTACAGAAACAAACCAAATACAGGCTTCGCTGTCGCATGGGCTTATAAGAATCATCCCAATGTGTATTCTTTTTTCACGGATACCATCTATGCAGCTTTTGATGACACCATCCGCCCCAGATATCTCTTATCATTAGGGAAATACAAACGTCCGCTCCAACTAAAGGTTAGTCCTGAATGGAAAAATTATATCATATTTCATCATTTTTGTGAAACCAAAGACTGTCTGTTAGGCAGTTTTGGATTGGAGCAAAAAGCATGGTTCTTCAGATACGACAAAAAAAGTAAAGAAATAAAGACATGGAAACAAGAGGCTAAACCATGGGATAATCTTCCAGGATTTGAATGGATAATCAGATCTGCCCCCGGCATCACCAACGACATTGACGGTTGTTCCGACCACCTTCGTAAAATGAGTTATGTCAATGAAAACCAGTTTGCAATCTGTATCACCCAAGACAATATGGATGAAATCAGAAAGATAGTATCCGAATCCACGAACGTGAAATTCCCCGAAAAGCGTCAGCAGCTTCTAGATATGATTGACTCGATGGGGCCGGATGATAATCCGATTCTGGCTATTTATAAATTAAAAGACTGATATAAAGATGGACAGCATTTTAAGTTGCATGACTGCAGGTCATAATATATACACCATAAACAGAGAGCGCAAACAACTGTTCCTGACACACCCTCAGTTGGTGCCTCATCTATATAAGAAAACCACCATAGACAGCCAATCTGATTATTATGCCCGGAAACAACTTTCGATATACTTTCTTTATCCGCATTGCAATCGAATCGGAAGGTTTCCTTTGTCATTCCCGTCCGTGTGGACTCGCCCGAAAGGGCACAGAATCTGGATCTGGTAGTAGAGCAGCTAATGGCTTTGAAAAATTCCATCCGGATGGAGATAAGAATTCTTGAGGCCGATGAACATCCGCATTATGAATTGAAAATCAGCGATGAACATATACACAAGACTTTTGTGAGGGATGCCTCCCCCGTCTTCCACAGAACCAAATATCTGAACCAACTGATGCAGGAAGCTGAGGGAGCGATTGTCGGTATATGGGATACCGATGTGCTGCTTCCGAAAGAGCAAATACTGGAAGCTGTTGATGCCATAAGAAAAGGGAATGCGGTCATGAGTTTTCCATACGACGGAAGATTTTATATGCTTCCGCAGGAAGACAGTCTGCTGCTGAAGAAACGGGAAATGAACATGGAGGAATGCTGTCAGAAGATATATGAATATGTATTGGCTCACGGACCGAACTCGGTAGGAGGTGCGTTTTTGGTCAATAAGAATGTTTATATCAAGTATGGCGGAGAAAATCAACATTTCTATGGCTGGGGACCGGAGGATGCGGAACGTTGCAAGCGTATGGAGATACTTGGTTTACCCATCTATCGGGCTCAAGGACCACTCCTGCATTTGTTTCATCCCAGAATGCAGAACTCTTGGTTTGGTAATCAGAGGTTGGAGTATGCAAACAGGATGGAATTTATCAGAGTGGCAGGAATGACCAGAAGCCAATTGCTGCAATATATATCCGGCTGGAAATAAAACCAAAAGACCTTACCGGTCCCCCCCCCCATCAACAGGACGTTTCAACGGCTAATGAAAGGAAAAACACTCCGTAGGGGAGAGAGGCAGAAACATTTAAACTGTAATAGTGTGTTTTTTCGATTATATTGCTTATATTTGTTTCGATATCATAACCTTTAAATACGAACAAACATGACCGATCTTACTATCCTTATTGCTGTTATAGCATTGGCATTATGGCCGTTAACCTTTTTACTTCTTCGTATCCGCCACGAACGGAAAAAGCGCAGAGATCATCTTGACCGCATGACGAAAGAAGATTTGGAAGAAATCGGGACAGAAGAGCTGGTCATTGCTGTGCTGAAGAAGATAGGTTGCCAACCCGAGACAAATGAAGAGGGGCATATCGTGTTTAAGTATCAGGGAGATGATTTTTATATTGCTGTAGAGGATGAGGCCCGCTTTATCATGATTTGGAATCCGTGGTGGGCATCTATCAGCATAGAGAATCCGGCCTTACCTTATCTGAAAGAAATAGTAAATTTGGTGAATGTGGAATCGTTGGTCACTACTATCTATACAGCCGATGAAGACGAGAAGAATGTGGGGCTTCATTCGAAATGCCACACGTTGTTTACTCCGAAAGAGGGACCGTTGGATGAATATTTGAAAGCGATGCTTGATCATTTCTTTATTACTCATGACAGTATCAAAGAGAATCTGCAACAGTTGAGTAATGCTGCATCGGAAAGCGATAAGCAGGAGCGTGTAAAGGTTAAAGGTTTTGCCGCTTATAAAGATAACTCCACTCCGCTTCCGGTAGATGATAAGCAATAAGTATTATAGAATTGGCAAAACTTTATAGGTATGAATTTAGGTGGTATCCTGAAAGCTTTGCTATATCAATGGGTACATTGACAGGAAAGTTATAATGTTTTCTCCTTTCACACAAAGCAGATGTTTCTTTCACGGTATGTAGTTTTAAATCAGTACTTTATGATAGGAATTGTGTGAAAGCAAGATAATTGATTCTTGTTTCCTGTTGAGTAAAAATGAATAACGCTTTTATTGTTGGCTGAAAAGATGGAAGTCTTTAAAAGACCAAGGCCTTTTAAAAAAACACTTAGGTCTTTTTCAAAAACACTTTAGTCTTTTCGGAAAACACTTTAGTCTTTTTGGTGTGCATCGGAATCTTTTAAGAAAATCTATATCTAATGAGCCGAATTTTATTTAACTTTGCTTCATTGAATATCGCCTTAACCTTTAATTGAAACTATTCTGTGATGAATCAATTTATAGATTTTGATGAAAAATTATATGCCGGACTCCGTCAGGGAGACGAGGCCGCCTTTACCGTTGTCTTTGAACGGTACAATCGGCTGTTGTATGCATTAGCTTATCGGTATTTAAAATCCGGAGAAGAAGCAGAAGATGCAGTCCAGTATACTTTTATGAAAGTGTGGGGACAGCGCGATTCTTTTGATTTTCGGTCCGGCATTAGGAGTCTGTTGTTCACCATTCTTAAAAACTATATATTGAATGAATTGCGGCATAGGCAGATTGTGTTTGAAAAGCATTATGAGATAGCCCAGCAAGGTGAAGAGGTGGATGAGGGTTTCTTAAAGGAATTTGAGAGCAAAGAGTTGAAGGAGCATTTGTGGTCGGCTATAAGCGAACTTCCTCCTCAAAAAAGAAAAATATGTCAATTGAAGATTGGAAAAGGACTTTCTAATCAAGAGATAGCGGACATGATGCAGATAACTGTCCCTACCGTAAAATCACATTACACACAAGCGATTAAATTATTGCGGAGCGCTATCGAGCCGTTGATAATGTTGCTTCATGCAGTGTGGTTTTATTTTTTTTATTAGAAACGGACTCATACCTTTATTCGGGTGAAGTGTCTTATTAATTAGCGAAAAACAGGCAAAAGATGAAAATAGATGATGCTATAATAGATAAAGTACTGAATAATAAAGCATCCGCAGAAGATGCAAAAGCTGTTTCGGAGTGGCTTGCTACCGAAGAAGGGCATGATTATTTGTCGAAACGGATAGACAGAGAAGTGTCTTCTTTGACGGAGAATGAAGTAGAGGACTGGGTACCTCATGTCATACCGGAAGAAAAGATGCAGCAGCGCTTCTTACAGCAAATAACTCTCCGTCGTCGGGTTAATTCCTATCGTCGTTGGTGGGCGGCAGCAGTGCTGATTCCTTTTATCTTTCTTTGTGGCTCTGTCTGGTTTCTGGCAGACAAGGTTGGTCTTTTTTCTGAAACTGAATATGCGGAACTGGTCGTTCCCTGTGGTGAACAGATGCGTGTTGTGCTGCAAGACGGAACGATTGTTCAATTGAATTCGGATACCCGGTTGAAGTATCCAAAAAAGTTTGGTATATTCAACCGTACGGTGGAATTGTGGGGAGAAGGATATTTTGAAGTGGCAAAGGAGAAGAATCGTCCGTTTGTAGTCGATTTAGGGGACATAAATGTAAAAGTGACCGGCACAAAATTTAATGTCAAGGCTTATACGGCAGAATCGAATCTGTGGGTGACACTGGATGAAGGCGGCGTGTTGCTGAAAGATGTGAGAGGCAAAGAATATCCATTGCTTCCGGGGGAAAGTGCCGAGTATAATCGCCGGTCGGGTGCTTGCCAGATTTCTCGTCCTGAGAATATGGAACAGATATCCTCATGGCGTTCCAAAGGTTTGAATTTCTATTTGACTCCTTTGAAAGAGATAGTCAAGGTATTGGAACGGCAATACGATGTGCATTTTATTATACCGGATTCAGCATTGCTGGATAACAGGTTTACTTTATCCACTAACAAGGTTAATGTGATTGATGTCTTAAATGATTTGGAAGCGGTATCACATATCTCTTTTGATGAAACAGAAGAAGGCGTGTTTAGGATAACCGAAAAAGAATAAATTCGTTATTATAAAATTGGTCGGTGATATTTTTGTTCTTATAGATTAAGGTAAGACAGAGGTATCACCGATTGTTGTTTTTACTATGAACGAGGCTTTTTGCGATTTTAAAGAAAAAAAGAAGAATTTGACTCATACCTGTTTTCTAATGATGTGTTAGCCTATACAGAAAGGCCTTTTATTAACGATGAAATAATAAATTTAATACTGTGTATGAAATGAACTCAAAAAACAAAACGAAAAAGTTACTGCTGTTGGGTATTCTCTTGTTTGGCTTTACTGCCTCAGGATGGTCACAAAAAGTTTCTTTAAATTTTAAAGATGAGAAAATAGAAAAAGTCCTGTCTTCTATAAAGAGTCAGACAGGGATGGCACTGGTATTTAGTGACCAGGTAGTGGATGTAAACCGATTGGTTTCTATCCAGGTAAAGGATTGTAATTTAGAGGAAGCCTTGGGTAAGTTATTGACCGGTACAAAAGTGGCTTATGAAATAAAGAACAATAAAATTTATTTTATCGAGAAGGAATCAGAGATAACTACTCCTTCAAAAAGAAAAAAGGTAACAGGGATCGTAACAGATGCTACTGGTGAGCCTATCATTGGAGCAAATGTAGTTGAAAGGAATGTAAAAACGAATGGTGTAATTACAGATATTGATGGACAGTTTAGTCTTGAGATAGACGTTAATGGAGAATTGCTTGTTACATACATTGGCTATGTAGCACAAAATGTCTCTACAAAGGGGAAAGAATCTTTTAAAATAGTCTTGCAAGAAGATACACAGACATTGGAAGAAGTGGTAGTGGTAGGTTATGGTTCTCAGAAAAAATTGAATTTGACAGGATCTGTAGCTACTGTTGGCAGTGAAGAATTGACAGAACGGCCTATTACAAATGTGACGGCGGCTATTCAGGGGGCAGTTCCAGGAATGACTATTACTTCAGGACAAGGACGTCCGGGGCAAGATGCTGGTACGATTAGGGTGAGAGGTACAGGAACCCTGAATAATTCAGACCCTTATATTTTGGTGGATGGTATCGAAACTGGCACGATGAACTCTATAGACCCCAATGATATTGAATCTATTTCTGTATTAAAAGATGCTGCATCTGCAGCTATTTATGGATCAAAAGCAGCTAATGGTGTAATTTTGATAACAACAAAAAGAGGTAAAAGTGGAAAACCGACAATTGCTTATAGTGGAAGTTTTGGTTGGCAAAAGGCCACTAGTATGATTGATCGAGTAAGTTCTGCAGATGCAGCTATCCTATATAATAGAGCGTTAGAATCGGATGGAAAATCTCCTCGATTTACAGAGGAAGATATTCAATTGTTCCGTAATGGGGCAGACCCTTATGGACATCCTAATACGGATTGGCAGAATTTGGCTTTTCAAGGGAATGGATTTATGCATAAGCATAATGTAAATCTTTCTGGTGGAACTGATAATGTGAAATATATGACTTCTATTGGATATCAGCATCAGAATGGTATTATGGTTAATAGTAATAGGGAACAGTTTAACTTCCGTATGAACTTGGATGTGAGGATGACCGATAAATTAGATTTAAAAGCAAACATGGCATATATACATAATGATTATGATGACCCAACGAACTCTTATGTGGGAGGTGGTTCAGATCAAATAATCCGTCAAGTTAATCGTATTGCTCCTTGGATTCCGTATAAAAATGCAGATGGAACATATGGAACTATTGGGGATGGTAATCCAATAGCATGGTTGGATTTAGATCAGGTTGTTACTAGAAAAAATCAGAATTTTGCAGGTACTTTAGCTTTGGACTATGATATTCTTCCTAGCTTAAAATTGACTGCTCAAGGTTCTTATGTATCTAATATCCAGGATTATAAGGACTATGTGAAGGATATTCAGTATAATGCTAATAAATATCATGGTCCTAACTCTGTTGATAAACGAATCTATCAGTGGAATCGTTATAATTTAGATTTATTGGCTAATTATGATCATGCATTTGGAAAGCATAATATAAAAGGGTTATTGGGATATCATATAGAGAAGTATAACAAAGATGAGGTAAGAGCTTCTCGTGAGAATTTTCCTACTAATGACTTGACGGATATTAATGCAGGTGCTGTTGCTACTCAGGAAAATTCAGGATTTACTCGGGAGTTGGCTATGATGTCTTATTTTGGTAGGATAAATTATGATTATGCTGGAAAATATTTATTTGAAGCTAATTTTCGTGCTGATGCTTCTTCTCGTTTTAGCAAAAGTAATCGTTGGGGATATTTCCCTTCTGTTTCTGCTGCTTGGAGGATTTCAGAAGAGTCTTTTATGGAAGGTACACAAGATTGGCTGCAGTCGTTAAAAATACGTGGTTCTTGGGGAAAGTTAGGAAATCAAGATGCTTTGGATGATTTTTATCCTTGGATGGTGACTTATAGTATAGGTTCTAAATATCCATTTGGTGGTACAACTAATACAGGGGTAACTCAAACGAATCAAAAGATTGAGTCTATTTCTTGGGAGACTACAACTAATTGGGGAATTGCTGTTGAAACTAGTATATTTTCCTGCTTGGATTTCTCGGTTGAATATTATAGTCGTGTGACTGATGGTATTATAATGGATGTACTTGTTCCTGCTACCTTTGGATTGGGGGCTTATAAAGATAATGTAGGGAAAATGGAGAATCGAGGAGTTGAAGTTACAGCATCGTTTCATAAACAATGGGGAGATTGGCGTTTTAATGCATCTGGAAATGTAGCATTTAATCATAATGAAGTTTTAGATCTGGGAGTTGGAGGAGATAAGATTTCAAATTACTATATCAATCGGGTAGGAGAAGCATATAATTCTTTTTATGGATATGTGGCAGATGGTCTTTTTCAAAGTCAGGAAGAAGCAGATCAGTTTACGAAAACTTATGGGAATCCCTTTGGAAAGGCTTTTAAAGCTGGAGATATTCGTTATAAAGATACAGATGGTAATGGAAAACTAACGGCAGATGACCGTCGTGTTGGAGGAGCAGAACAGCCTAAGGTTACATTTGGATTGAATTTAAATACTTCTTGGAAGAATTTTGATTTGTCTGTATTATTGCAGGGGGCTACTGGAGTAGAACGTTACTTTACTAGCGAAGTGTTTGGCGAATTTTATGGTGATGATTCTCATCCTTCTACTATATGGTTAGATGCTTGGTCAACGGAAAACCCTGATGGCTCTTTCCCACGTGTGGCATTAGGTGGAAAATCTGCTAGTGATCCTTCTAATTATTCTAGCTTTTGGATGCAATCTGCTAATTATTTACGTATAAAGAATGTGCAGTTTGGATATACACTCCCTAAAAAATGGTTAAAAGGTTTAGGTATTTCTAATGCAAAAGTATATTATTCAGGTGAAAATCTGTTTTGTTTTGATAGTTTGCCTGTTGATGTTGACCCTGAAGCTCCATCAGGAAGAGGCTCTCATTATCCACAGATTGCAATTCATTCAATAGGTGTTAATTTGACTTTTTAATTTAAAAATGAATTATATTATGAAAGCGATAAAATGTTTGATTATATCTGTTTGTTTAAGCGGGGGATTATCTGCATGTGATGATTTTTTTGATACGGTTCCTAATGATCAACTGTCTCCGGCTACATTTTGGAAGACGGAGGCTGATGTAATAAATGCTGTTACGGCTTGCTACGAAGATTGGAACAATCCAGCAACAGGTTCTAGTGATGTTTTTTTTGCTGATTGTATGTCAGACATAGCTTATAGCTTTACTGGCTCTAGTTCTTATAAAAATGTGTCAAATGGTTCTTTATCATCTACTTCTACTGTAGGGTATTATAGTTATACGACTATTCGTCGTTGTAATCTGGTTTTAGAAAATGCAGGACAAGTATCTTTTACTGATGAGGTTAAAAAGAAGGACTTGTTGGCACAGGCTCGTACTATTAGAGCTTGGCGTTATTTTCAGATGAACTTTTGGTATGGGGGTGTTCCTTTAATAACTAATCTACCAGAGCTTGCAGAAGATGCGCAGCTGCCTAGAAGTTCAGAGGATGATATTAAAAAATTCGTTTATGATGAGCTTGATTTAGCCATAGCGGATTTGAATAGGAAACCGGAAGAGCGAGGTCGGATAGCCAAAGGTACTGCCTTGGCTATTAAAATGCGAGCTTCTTTGTATTGGGGAGACTTGGAACAAGCTATGAAAGCTGCTCGTGATATACAAAACTTAGATTTGTATAAGTTGGATCCTGATTTTTTGACAATGTTCAGTGAGGCTGGTGTTGATTCTGAAGAGATTATATACGCAATGCAACATGTAAAGGATACTTATGCTTTCGATAATGCAGTGCGTATGTTTAATAATCAAGATGGAGGATGGGCTTCTTGGGTACCAACTCAGAACTTTGTAGATATGTATGAAATGAGTAATGGGAAAACTATTGATGAGGAAGATTCAGGTTATGATCCTATTCATCCGTTTTATAACCGTGATCCACGTTTGTATAAGACTGTGATTTATCCAGGTATGGATTTTGTATCACCCGCAGGTGTGAAGCGCATTTTTAATACATTAGATAAAAAAATAGGTGGAAGTGCAAATGCTGATTTTATGGATGCGGCTACTAATGCTTCGCACACAGGACTGCTCTGGGCTAAATATATTCTTCCAACAACTCAGTTTTCTCCTTCATTAAGTAATGCTGCTATTTGTCCTATTTTGTTTCGTTATGCGGAGGTTTTGTTGACCATAGCGGAAATTAATGTGGAAAAGAATGAGAATATAGAAGAAGTTTTTGAAATATTAGATGAATTAAGAACAACGAGAGGACATATCGTAGTGGATCGAAATAAGTATAATACTCAAGATAAATTGCGGGAACTGGTGCGTAAGGAACGTTGTCTCGAATTGGCAGGAGAAGGTTTGCGTAGGGCAGACTTACTTCGCTGGAGGGATACAACAGGAAAACCTTTGGCCGAAACAATTATGAATCAGACATTGTATCGTATTTCAGGTACAGTGGATATGAAAGAAACGGATCCTACTCGTAGGGCAGTAATAGAATTACCAACAGCGGAGAATGAGAAATTTCGTAAATTGGAACAACTTAATTATGAGCCACATAACCGATACTTACCTTTTACACAAACGGAATTAGATCGGAATCCTAATTTGAAACAGAATGAAGGCTATTAGAACTTTTAAATATTAAATATAAATGAAATGGAAAAAGTCAAGCGCTTTTTGATAAGCATTCTTTTGATATGCTTTGGAGCGGTGGTAATATTTGCTCAAGAACGCGTGGAGATTAAATATGGTCCATATTTGCAGAATCTGAAGGAAACAGAAACTACGATTGTTTGGGTGTCTAATAAACCTTCAATAGGTTGGGTAGAACTGGCTCCAGATGATGGATCTAATTTTTATCAAAAGGAGAGAAGTAGGTATTTTGATTCTAAGAATGGAGTGAAAAATACAAGTTTGATTCATAGCGTCAAGATTTCAGATTTAAAGCCTGGCACAACTTATCGTTATAGGGTTTATTCTCAGGAAATATTAGATCACCAAGGAGTAGAAGTTATCTATGGAAGAATAGCTGCAACAGATGTTTGGAGTAAGAAACCGTTGTGCTTTACTACTAATGACCGTGATAAGAAAGAGATATCTTTTACTGTTTTAAATGATATTCATGGTCGGACAAATGATATCTCTGAATTATTGAATGCTGTAAATTATGAAGAAAATGATATGGTTATTTATAATGGAGATATGGTTTCTCAATCCAAGAGTGAAGAGCAAGTATTTAATAGCTTTATGAATAAGTCAATAGAATTATTTGCTCAAGAAAAGCCAATGTACTATGCTCGTGGTAACCATGAAACGAGAGGGGTTTTTGCAACTTCTTTTCAAAATTATTTTTCAGTAAAAGAACCGCATTTATATTTTACTTTGCGTCAAGGACCTGCTTTTTTTATTTTTCTTGATACAGGTGAAGATAAACCGGATTCTGATATTGAATATAGTGGGATAACTGATTATGATAATTATCGGACAGAACAAGCTAAATGGTTGGAACAAGTCATAGAATCCGATGAATTTAAACAAGCTTCTTATAAGATTGTAATCGGTCATATGCCTCCAGTAGAGTGGCAGGGTGATATATGGCATGGTCCAACTGAAGTATTAGAGAAGTTTATACCTATTTTGAATAAAGGTAAAATAGATGTAATGATATCAGGGCATTATCACATTAATAAGCCGGGATATTATTATTACGAACCATCAGAAAAAGTTCATTTTCCAGTTTTGGTAAATGAAAGTGTAACAGCTTTAAAAGGTAAGATTGATAGGAATAGCTTAAAACTACAAGTAGTTGATAAACAGAAAAATATCTTGTTTGAAAAGACTTGTTTGGCTAAATGACAGAATATGGGAGTGTAGTGCTTGATAAGAGCACTATGCTCTCTCCTTGTAAATTAATCTGCTTTGATTCTTGAAAGACTATTACTGCTAAATCTCTACTTACTAAATTTTTAGTGAATTTATATCTAATAAGCGGAAAATCATTTACTTTTGTTTAATTGAATATCGTTTGAATTTTGAGAGGTTTTTATATAAATATTATGAACAAAAAGAATATTGTATTTTTTGCATTAAGTTTATTATTTGCTTTACCGCTTGGCGCACACAGTATAAAAATAAATACTGATTGGGAATTCCAACGTTTGAAGAAGGAACAGAAACAGATTGAAATAAAGAATCAAGGTTCTGATTGGAGTTCGCAATTCAATATCCAGCATGTGGAGGCACAAAATCAGGCTTTGGCAGTACATCCGGATACATTGAAGCAGGAATTTAATCAACTTTCGATGGGAAATTGGGAGAAGATTAATTTGCCTCATACTCCTTTTGTGGAACCGCTTGTTGTGCTTCATCAGTGGCAAGGGATATGCTATTATCGTAAGATACTCAATGTCAGTAAAAAAGAGATAGATAAGCAACTTTGGTTGGAGTTTGAAGGAGCAATGCATTTGGCTGATGTATGGGTGAATGGACAACACTTGATTCAGCATTCCGGTGGTTATACTCCATTTGTGGTGGATGTTACAGGGATGCTTCATGCCGACCGTGGCAACGAAATATTAGTACGTTTGGATAATCGTAATAATCCGCTTATACCTCCCGGAAAGCCTTTGGAAACCCTTGACTTTTGTTACTATGGGGGATTGTATCGCGATGTGAATCTCATTGTAAAGCATCCTGTACATATTACTCATCCCATTATGGCAAATGAAGTAGCCGGTGGAGGAATATTTGTCACTTATCCTTACGTGTCGAAACAGGAAGCTGAGATAAAAGTGAAAACACAGGTAAGTAATAAGGTTGGGACGCAAAGACATCTGACTATACGACATACTCTTTATGAATGGAGTAAGAAGAAAGGACGCGGCAAGAAAGTGGCTTTGGTAGAAAGTCCGCTTGTTTTAGCTGCCGGCACTACACAGCACCATACGCAACAGTTTACCGTGAATAATCCTAAATTATGGTATCCGGATTCGCCGGCTCTTTATGTATTGCGCACTGAGGTGATGGATGGTAGGAAAGTTACTGACTGTGAGGATACACGTATCGGTATACGGCGTATTGAAATGACGCGCGAAAAGGGCTTTGTTATTAATGACAAACCTTTGAAACTGGAAGGAAGTAATCGGCATCAGGAGTATCCTTATGTAGGGAATGCTATTTCCGATCAGGCGCAATACCGAGATATGTATCAGATACGTGATAATGGTTTTAATACGGTGCGTTTGGGACATTATCCGCAAGATCCATCTGTGCTGGAGGCTTGTGATGAGTTGGGGTTATTAGTTATTGAACCGATTCCTGGATGGCAGTTCTTCAATAAAGCACAGGGGTTCGTTGATCATACCTACAAAGATATTCGTGATTTGATACGTCGTGACCGTAATCATCCTTCTGTTATTATGTGGGAAACTACTCTTAATGAATCATGGCCTCCCAAAAGTTGGAAAGATCAAGCGGTGCGGATTGCTCATGAGGAGTTTCCCGGTGATCAATGTTACACATCGGGCGACACCTATGGATATGATGGTTTCGATGTATGTTATAATGATTGGAAGGAAGGATATAACCGTCCCAATACAACTTCAAAACCGGGATTTATCCGTGAATATTATGATTATGAATTTGGTGGTCATTATAGCACCACTCGCGTGACTCGTGGAGATGGTGACTATGCATTGATGCAGAATGCCTGGAATGCCCAGTGGAGTCATAACCGTTATCGTGCTTATTATCCTTGGACTATTGGCGGGGCAGTGTGGAGTATGTATGATTATAATCGGGGATGTTGTGATAATATTTGTTACAGTGGTTTGGCCGATTTGTTCCGCTTACCCAAATTCGGTTTACTTTATTTCCGTACGCAGATGAAAGAAGGTACTTTTACACCTGCCGGGCCTATGACGTACGAAGTATTTATTAATAGCCATTGGTTGGAAGGTTCTTCAGATACACTGCAAGTATATGGCAATGTGGATGAGGTGAAATTGCAGCTTAACGGACGGGTGATAGCACGTCAATACCCTGATGACAAACCATCAACTTCGGAATATGTATCTCGTCCTGATGGCGGAAATGCCGAGAATATCGACTTCCCTCCTTTTACATTTTTCAATGTCAACTGGGAGCGAGGTGAATTGAAAGCGATAGGATATAAGGATGGAAAAACTGTGGCCGAACATGTTGTTCGTACACCGGGTGCGGTTGAGGCAATGGATATTACTTATTTTGAAAGTGGCGTGTCTGCTTCGTGCCGTGATTTGCTGATTGTTTATGTCAACTTGAAGGATTTGCAAGGTACCGGTTGTTTTGGAGAGAATAATCGTGAAGTGAAATTGGAAGTATTACAAGGTGGCGAGTTGCGTGGTCCGGCTACAATAAAAGCTGAAGCCGGCGTTGCTTCGTTTCTTGTGGCGACTACCGATTCTCCGATGCTTGTGTTAAAAGCAGTTTCAGGAAATTTGGAAACTATGCGTAAGTTGAAACTGAAAAAGTGATAAAAAAGTAGAGTGAAGAATTAGCATCGAAAAGAGATTTGGTAAATAATTATTTAATATCAAAAGCAATTGGTTCGGTTTGCAATAAATAGATTTCAATACTTATTTTCATGATGAAGAGATGTGTTAAGGTCTTGTGTAATACAAATAACTTTCAACACATCTCTTCTTCGGTGTTTCACTTCTTTATTGGCCTGTATCCGCTTCTTTTTCGAGTATATAAATTACCTCTCCATCCTTTTTGACAATCACTTTGCTTCCATTTGGATTAAGATTGAAAGGGGTGGTTTTGTCCGTTTTGTTGTCCACCACCATTAGGACATTCCCTTCTGCAAACCGATTGATTTCTAGTTTTAAACTGGCATCGGGCATGGTGCGGTTCATCAGTAGGCTGTCGTTTACATATATCGCTATACTGTCGCCGGCAAAGTCTTTACTTACTTCGATGTTATACACACCTTCGTAAGTGACTACCTTATTTGCATCCCGCTTGAAACGGAAAGACATATAAAGGAAGATAATGACTACAGCCAAGACTCCGAAGGCAAGTATGCCGTTGCCTATCATGAATTGTTTGTTGGTATTTAAACTGTTTTTACCCATAGTGTTATAAGTTTCTGCAAAACTACAATTTTTTATTAGAATATTTTGTGGCACTGATAGATAATTTGTATCTTTGCACCGAAGTGGATGAATGGTGGGGCTTGATTAAGCCCTTTTTTTGTTCTTAATAACTAATAAATGATAGATAAGAATGTAGTAACCCGGATTGTTGACGAATGGTTGGAAGGTAAAGATTACTTTTTGGTAGATGTCACAGTGACTCCGGATGACAAAATTGTAGTAGAAATTGACCATGCCGAAGGGGTGTGGATTGATGATTGTGTGGAACTCAGCCGCTACATTGAGTCTAAACTAGACCGTGAGGAGGAAGACTATGAGCTGGAAGTAGGCTCTGCCGGTATCGGACAACCTTTTAAGGTGTTGCAACAATATCTGATACACATTGGTAAAGAAGTTGAAGTGCTGACTAAGACCGGCAAGAAGTTGGAAGGTGTGTTGAAGGAGGCTGGAGAAGACAACTTTACCGTAACCATTGAGAGAAAAGTGAAACCGGAAGGAGCAAAGCGTCCCAAATTGGTGGAGGAAGACGTCACTTTTGCGTATGATGAGATAAAATACACTAAATACTTAATTAGTTTTAAATAATTATGGCCAAAAAAGAAGAAACAATCAGCTTGATTGATACATTTTCGGAATTTAAGGAATTAAAGAATATTGATAGAACAACTATGGTAAGTGTGCTCGAAGAGTCTTTCCGTAGTGTAATCGCGAAAATGTTTGGCACTGATGAAAACTACGACGTTATCGTGAACCCGGATAAGGGTGATTTCGAAATATGGCGTAACCGTGAAGTTGTTGCAGATGAGGACTTGACTAATCCGAATATGCAAATCTCACTGACAGAAGCTCAGAAGATAGATGCTTCGTATGAAGTGGGTGAAGAAGTGACCGATGAAGTAATCTTTGCCAAGTTTGGCCGCCGTGCCATCCTGAATCTTCGTCAGACATTGGCATCGAAGATTCTGGAATTGGAAAAAGATAGTTTATACAACAAATATATTGATAGGGTAGGTACTGTAATCAGTGCGGAAGTTTATCAGATTTGGAAGAAGGAAATCTTGTTGCTCGATGATGAAGGCAATGAACTGCTGCTTCCCAAGACTGAACAAATTCCGAGCGATTTCTACCGTAAAGGCGAAACGGCTCGTGCTGTAGTGGCTCGTGTAGACAATAAGAACAATAATCCAAAAATTATTCTGAGCCGTACTTCACCTGTGTTTTTGCAGCGCCTGTTCGAGATGGAAGTTCCCGAAATTAACGACGGATTGATTACCATTAAAAAAATTGCGCGTATTCCGGGCGAACGTGCAAAAATTGCAGTTGAGTCTTACGATGACCGTATCGATCCGGTAGGTGCTTGTGTTGGTGTGAAGGGTTCACGTATTCATGGAATCGTGCGCGAGTTGCGTAACGAGAATATTGACGTGATTAACTATACTTCTAACATTCAGTTGTTTATTCAGCGTGCCTTGAGCCCGGCTAAGATTTCTTCAATCGTGTTGCACGAAGAAGATAAGAAAGCTGAAGTTTATCTGAAACCGGAAGAAGTATCTTTGGCAATCGGTAAGGGTGGTATGAACATTAAGCTTGCCAGTATGCTTACCGAATATACGATTGATGTGTACCGCGAACTGGATGAAAACGCAATGGACGAAGATATCTACTTGGATGAGTTCAAGGATGAAATTGATGAGTGGGTTATCAATGCCATTAAAGGTATCGGGTTGGATACAGCTAAGGCTGTTATCAATGCTCCGCGCGAAATGTTGATTGAAAAAGCGGACCTCGAAGAAGACACGGTAGATGACGTGTTGAGAATTTTAAGAGCTGAATTTGAAGAGTAATCTTCGGCACCGGCTCGTAGTTAATAATTAAAAAACGAGTATGACGATTAGACTGAACAAAGTAACAAGAGATTTAAATGTAGGAATAACGACGGTAGTTGAATTCTTGCAGAAGAAGGGCTATACCATTGAGGCTAGTCCTAATGCGAAAATTACCGAAGAACAATATGCTGTACTTGTGAAAGAGTTCAGCACAGATAAGAATTTGAAAATAGAGTCTGAAAAATTTATTCAGGAAAGACAGAATAAGGATCGGAACAAGGCTTCCATCTCTATTGACGGTTTTGAAAAACCTAAAAAAGAAGAAGTCGTGAAAACTGTTATCCCTGAAGACGTACGCCCCAAATTCAAGCAAGTGGGCAAAATAGATTTGGACAGCTTGAACAAGCGCCCTGCTCCTAAGGTAGCCGAGCAACCGGTCTCTGTGAAGACCGAACAGCCGGTGTCCAAGAAGGAAGAGCCTGCGAAGGTTGAAGAACAGAAGGTTGAAGCTCCTCAAGAACCGGTTGTGGTAGAGGAGAAGATACAAGAGCCTGCTCCGCAACCGAAGCCTGCCCCTGTCCAAGAAGAAAAGAAAGAACCCGAAGTTCAACAAAAAGCGGAAGAACAGAAGAAACCCCAGGTGATAGAAATGGAAAAAGAAGCACCCGCAGCACCCGTTCAGGAAAAAGAAGAAGACGATATATTTAAAATTCGTCCTACTGAATTTAAATCAAAGATTAATGTAGTAGGTCAGATTGACCTGGATGCATTGAACCAGTCTACTCGTCCGAAGAAGAAATCGAAAGAGGAAAAACGGAAAGAGAGAGAAGAGAAAGATAAACAGCGTCAGGAACAGCGTAAGCAGATGAAGGACGCTATTATCAAGGAGATAAGAAAGAGCGACGAAAAAATTGCCAAACCGGGTGGCGGAAATGCAACCGATGACGGCAAGAAAAAGAAACGCAATCGTATTAATAAGGAGCGGGTAGATATTACTGCCGCCGGTAGTACGAATAACAATAATAGTAATAATAACCAGCGCAGGGATAATAACAATTCCGGTAAAGGTGGAAATAACAGACCGAATAATAACCAGAGTGGAAGCGGAAAATTTAATAAGGACCGCTTTAAGAAACCGGTTGTCAAAGCGGAAGTCAGCGATGAAGATGTAGCTAAGCAGGTAAAGGAGACTTTGGCTCGCCTGACTAACAAGACAAAGAGTAAGGCTTCTAAGTACCGTAAGGAGAAACGTGAAAGCGTGATGAACCGCCAGTTGGAGCTGGAAGAGATGGAACAGGAAGAAAGCAAGGTATTGAAGATTACCGAGTTTGTTACTGCCAATGAATTGGCAAGTATGATGGATGTTCCTGTTACTAAAGTTATCGCTACTTGTATGAGCATCGGTATCATGGTTTCTATCAATCAGCGTTTGGATGCTGAAACGATTAACCTCGTTGCCGAAGAATTCGGGTACAAAACTGAATATGTCAGCGCAGAAGTGGCACAGGCCATTACCGAAGAGGAGGATGCAGAAGAAGACTTACAGCCTCGTGCTCCGATTGTTACCGTGATGGGGCATGTTGACCATGGTAAGACTTCATTGTTGGACTATATTCGTAAGGCAAATGTAATTGCAGGTGAGGCCGGTGGTATTACCCAGCATATCGGTGCATACAACGTGAAGCTGGAAGACGGACGCCGTATCACTTTCCTTGATACTCCGGGTCACGAAGCATTTACAGCGATGCGTGCCCGTGGTGCGAAAGTAACGGATATTGCTATTATTATTGTAGCTGCCGATGATAATGTGATGCCGCAAACCAAAGAAGCGATTAATCACGCTATGGCTGCCGGCGTACCTATTGTGTTTGCTATTAATAAGGTAGATAAACCGCATGCTAATCCTGATAAGATTAAAGAAGAATTGGCTGCTATGAACTTCCTTGTAGAAGAATGGGGAGGTAAATACCAGTCGCAAGATATCTCGGCAAAGAAGGGTACGGGTGTACACGAATTGCTTGAAAAAGTATTGTTGGAGGCAGAAATGCTTGATTTGAAGGCTAATCCTGACCGTAAGGCTACCGGTTCTATTATTGAGTCAACATTGGATAAGGGGCGTGGTTATGTAGCTACTATCCTTGTGTCGAACGGTACACTCCGCATGGGAGATATCGTGTTGGCAGGTACTTCATACGGTAAGGTGAAAGCTATGTTCAATGAACGCAACCAGCGCATTAAAGAAGCCGGTCCTTCTGAGCCGGTATTGATTCTGGGGCTGAATGGTGCTCCTGCCGCAGGTGATACTTTCCATGTGATTGATACCGAACAGGAAGCCCGTGAAATTGCCAATAAGCGTGAACAGTTGCAGCGTGAACAGGGCTTGCGTACTCAGAAGATGTTGACATTGGATGAAGTCGGACGCCGTTTGGCATTGGGTGATTTCCATGAGTTGAACATCATCGTTAAGGGTGACGTCGACGGTTCAGTGGAAGCATTGAGCGATTCCTTGATTAAGTTGTCTACCGAGCAGGTTCAGGTTAACGTAATCCATAAAGGTGTAGGTCAGATTTCTGAGTCTGATGTTACCTTGGCTGCAGCTTCGAATGCAATTATTGTTGGTTTCCAAGTGCGTCCTTCGAGTGCTGCTGCTAAGATGGCAGAACAAGATGGTGTAGATATCCGTAAATATTCTGTTATCTACGATGCTATCGAGGAAGTGAAGGCTGCGATGGAAGGTATGTTGGCTCCTACATTGAAGGAACAGGTAACTGCTACCATCGAAGTGCGTGAGGTGTTCAACATCAGCAAGGTAGGTATTGTTGCCGGTGCGATGGTGAAGACAGGTAAGGTGAAGCGTTCGGATAAGGCTCGTTTGATTCGTGATGGTATTGTAGTATTTACAGGTACTATCAACGCGTTGAAGCGTTTCAAGGATGATGTGAAGGAAGTCGGTACTAACTTTGAATGTGGTATCAGTTTGACAAACTGCAATGATATCAAGGTTGAAGATATCATTGAAACTTACGAAGAAGTAGAAGTTAAACAGACTCTATAATAATTTTTTCAGGTACGGATTACACGGATTTCACGGATGGTATTTATAAAAACCGTGTATTTCCGTGTAATCCGTGCCTTTTTTATATCATAAAGATGACGACAATAGATATTATTATATTGGTGGTGATAGGTGTTGGAGTGATACAGGGCTTGATGAAAGGATTTGTGAAGCAACTGGCTTCTATTGTCGGGTTGATAGCAGGACTTCTTGTGGCGCGGGCTTTATTTGCCTCCGTTGCCGAAAAGCTTGCTCCTGTTTTGGGAACATCGACCGTTATTGCCCAGATATTGGCATTTGTTCTTATTTGGGTGGCGGTGCCGTTAGGCTTTGTATTGGTTGCCTCTTTTTTGACGAAGGCTTTGGATGCTGTCCGTTTGGGATGGTTGAACCGTTGGCTGGGAAGTGGATTGGGGGCTTTGAAATATATGATACTGATAGGGTTAGCTATCCATGTATTGGAATATATTGACCCGAAAGATGAGATGATAGATGCAACAAAGAAGCAGGAGTCGGTGTTATATTATTCAATAAGAGATTTGTCCGGTATCTTTTTCCCGGTATTCAAAAATGTAACAGAACAATTAATAGAAATATAAGATATGCAAGAAGAACCCAATAAATATGTGAAAGAGCTGACGCAGGAGAAGTATAAATATGGCTTTACTACGGATGTTCACACAGATATTATAGAGAAGGGGTTGAATGAGGATGTCATTCGGTTGATTTCTGCCAAGAAAGAGGAACCGGAATGGCTGTTGGAATTCCGATTGAAAGCATACCGCCATTGGCTTACAATGGAGATGCCTACATGGGCACACCTCACGATTCCCGAAATAGATTATCAGGCTATTTCTTATTATGCCGACCCGACCAAGAAAAAGGAAGGTCCCAAGAGCTTGGATGAAGTAGATCCGGAACTGATTAAGACCTTTAATAAATTAGGTATTCCTCTGCACGAACAGCGCCAGCTGAGTGGTATGGCGGTAGATGCGGTCATGGACTCTGTATCGGTAAAAACTACTTTTCGCGAGACGTTGTTGGAGAAAGGCATTATTTTCTGTTCGTTTAGTGAGGCAGTGAAGGAACATCCGGATTTGGTACAGAAATATATGGGCTCGGTAGTGGGCTATCGTGATAATTTCTTTGCTGCATTAAACTCGGCTGTATTTAGCGATGGTTCGTTTGTGTATATTCCGAAAGGAGTACGCTGTCCTATGGAACTTTCTACTTATTTTCGCATCAATGCGGCAAATACCGGACAGTTTGAACGTACATTGATTGTGGCGGATGACGACAGTTATGTATCCTATCTGGAAGGATGTACGGCTCCGCAGCGTGATGAGAATCAGTTGCATGCTGCTATTGTGGAGATTGTGGTACACGACCGTGCCGAAGTGAAATATTCCACTGTCCAAAACTGGTATCCGGGGGATGCGGAAGGCAAAGGAGGTATTTATAACTTCGTGACCAAGCGCGGTCATTGTAAAGGAGTGGACAGCAAGTTGAGTTGGACACAGGTGGAAACAGGCTCGGCCATTACGTGGAAGTATCCGAGTTGTATCCTGAGTGGAGATAATTCTACGGCGGAATTCTATTCTGTTGCTGTAACCAATAACTATCAGCAGGCCGATACCGGTACCAAGATGATTCATCTGGGTAAAAATACACGTTCTACGATTGTGAGCAAAGGTATCAGTGCAGGTAAAAGCCAGAATTCTTATCGTGGATTGGTGCGTGTGGCAGAGAAAGCCGAGAATGCGCGTAATTACAGCCAGTGTGATTCTTTGCTTTTGGGCAGTAATTGCGGTGCACATACTTTCCCTTACATGGATATTCACAATGAAACGGCTGTGGTAGAGCACGAGGCAACGACCAGCAAAATCAGCGAAGACCAGTTGTTCTATTGTAATCAGCGCGGTATTCCGACAGAAGATGCCATCGGGCTGATTGTGAACGGTTATGCTAAAGAAGTTATCAATAAACTTCCGATGGAGTTTGCTGTGGAGGCTCAGAAGCTGTTGGCTATTTCGTTGGAAGGAAGCGTAGGATAAATAAAAAGATAAAGGATTATGTTAGAGATAAAAGATTTGCATGCCAGTATTAATGGCAAAGAAATATTGAAAGGTATTAATCTGAATATAAAGAAAGGTGAGGTTCATGCTATTATGGGACCGAATGGCTCCGGTAAGAGTACACTGTCATCTGTATTGGTAGGGAATCCGGCTTTCGAAGTGACGAAAGGTTCGGTTACATTTGGAGGAAAAGATTTATTGGCTTTGAGTCCTGAAGACCGTAGTCATGAAGGTTTGTTTCTTTCATTTCAGTATCCGGTAGAAATTCCAGGCGTGAGCATGGTGAATTTTATGCGTGCTGCGGTGAACGAAAAACGGAAGTATGAAGGTTTGGCGCCTTTGACTGCCAGCGAATTCTTAAAATTGATGCGCGAGAAGCGTGCAGTTGTCGAATTGGATAATAAGTTGGCTAATCGTTCGGTGAATGAGGGCTTTTCGGGTGGAGAAAAAAAACGTAACGAGATATTCCAGATGGCAATGCTCGAACCGAAGTTAAGTATTTTGGACGAGACGGATTCCGGATTGGATATCGATGCTTTACGTATCGTAGCGGAAGGTGTGAATAAGTTGAAAACTCCCGAAACCAGCTGTATCGTGATTACTCACTACCAACGTCTGCTGGACTACATCAAACCGGATATCGTTCATGTGCTGTACAAAGGTCGTATTGTGAAGACTGCCGGTCCTGAGCTGGCATTGGAATTGGAAAAGCGCGGTTACGATTGGATTAAAGCAGAATTAGGAGAATAATTATGAGAGCAGAACAACAATATATTGACCTCTTTTCCCAATGCGAAGCAATGATATGCAAGCATAGTGCCGAGGTGTTGAATGCTCCCCGTGCACAGGCGTTTGCTGATTTTGAACGATTGGGATTCCCTACTCGTAAACAGGAAAAGTATAAGTATATCGATGCAAGTAAGTTGTTTGAGCCTGATTATGGCTTAAATCTGAACCGACTTGATATACCTGTGAACCCATACGAAGTGTTTAAGTGTGATGTGCCTAATATGAGCACTTCCCTTTACTTTGTAGTGAACGATGCTTTCTACAATAAATCATTGACTAAGCCGCAGTTGCCGGAAGGTGTGTTGCTAGGCAGCCTGAAAGAACTGTCCGAACAACATCCTGCATTGGTAAAGAAGTATTATGGTAAGTTGGCCGATACTGCCAAGGATGGAATAACTGCCTTCAATACAACTTTTGCACAGGATGGCTTCATGCTCTACGTCCCCAAAGGGGTAGTCATAGACAAGCCGATTCAGTTGGTGAATATTCTTCGTGCAGATGTCAACTTTATGGTGAATCGCCGTATCTTGATTGTGTTGGAAGATGGGGCACAAGCCCGCCTGTTGGTATGCGACCATGCGATGGATAACGTTAACTTCCTCTCTACACAGGTGATTGAAGCTCATATCGGCGAAAATGCAGTCTTTGATTTATATGAGCTTGAAGAAACTCATACCAGCAGTGTGCGTTTCAGCAATCTGTATGTGAATCAGGAAGCCAACAGCAATGTATTGCTGAACGGAATGACCTTGCATAACGGTACTACCCGCAATACGACGGAAGTAACCTTGTCGGGACGGGGGGCCGAAATCAATCTTTGCGGCATGGCTATTGCTGATAAGAACGAGCAGGTGGACAACCATACGTTTATCGACCATAAAGTGAGTGACTGCACCAGCAACGAACTGTTCAAGTATGTGTTGGATGATCAGGCTATCGGTGCTTTTGCAGGAAAGGTTTTGGTGCGTCCGGGAGCACAGCATACCAATTCCCAACAGACTAACCGCAATCTTTGCGCCACACGTGATGCACACATGTATACTCAGCCTCAACTGGAGATTTATGCAGATGATGTGAAGTGTTCACATGGAGCAACCGTGGGACAGTTGGATGAAAATGCGTTGTTCTATATGCAGCAACGCGGTATCAGTCTTCACGAAGCCCGACTGTTGTTGATGTTTGCATTTGTGAATGAAGTAATTGACACCATCCGTCTGGAGGCGTTGAAAGACCGCCTGCACTTGTTAGTGGAAAAACGTTTCCGTGGCGAACTGAATAAGTGCCGGGGATGTGCTATGTGTAAATAGAAAGGACTAACTATGTACGATATACAGAAAATAAGAGAAGACTTTCCGATATTGGGTAGGGAAGTATATGGCAAACCGCTGATTTATTTGGATAACGGGGCAACCACACAGAAACCGCGTTGTGTCGTAGAAGCTATTACCGATGAATATTATTCGGTTAATGCCAATGTGCATCGCGGTGTGCACTTCCTTTCCCAACAGGCCACCGAGTTACACGAAGCCTCGCGTGAAACAGTCCGTAAGTTTATCAATGCACGCAGTTCGAATGAAATCGTGTTTACACGGGGAACTACTGAAAGTATCAACCTGTTGGCTTCTTCCTTTGCCGAAAGTCAGATGAAGGAAGGCGACGAGGTGATTGTTTCTACCATGGAACACCACAGTAATATCGTTCCCTGGCAGTTACAGGCTGAGAAAAGAGGTATTGTGCTGAAGGTTATCCCGATGAATGATAAAGGCGAACTGCTTATCGATGCGTATGAGAAACTTTTTTCTGAACGTACAAAATTGGTGAGTTTGGTGCATGTTAGCAATGTGCTCGGTACTGTGAATCCGGTGAAGGAGATGATTGCAACGGCTCACAGTCACGGTGTCCCTGTCTTGATAGACGGTGCGCAGAGCGTACCTCACATGAAAGTGGACGTGCAGGACTTGGATGCAGATTTCTTTGCATTTAGCGGGCATAAGATATATGGGCCTACGGGGGTAGGAGTACTCTATGGAAAGGAGGAATGGTTGGATAAACTCCCGCCTTATCAGGGAGGAGGGGAAATGATACAGAATGTCAGCTTCGAGAAAACCACTTTCAATGAACTTCCTTTTAAGTTTGAAGCCGGAACGCCTGATTATATCGGTACTACGGCATTGGCAAAAGCGCTTGATTATGTATCGGCTATCGGAATGGACAAGATTGCTGCCTATGAGAACGAATTGACAGCGTATGCCATGAAACGTTTGAAATCTATAGAAGGAATGCGCATCTTTGGTGAGGCAGAACACAAGAGCGGGGTCATTTCTTTTCTGGTAGGGAATATTCATCATTTGGATATGGGGACCTTGCTCGACCGATTGGGCATTGCCGTTCGCACCGGTCATCACTGTGCACAGCCGTTGATGATTCGTTTGGGTATAGAAGGGACAGTGCGTGCTTCTTTCGGACTTTATAATACAAAAGAGGAGGTAGAAGCTTTGGCTGCCGGCATCGAACGTGTCAGCAAAATGTTCTGATACCTTGCCTGTTATGGTGCCTTCGATTCTTCAGGCACGGATTTCATGGATTACACGGATGAATTTCTTTCTGTGTTTTCTGTGTAATCCGTGCCTGAATTATGTCTATTGGTAAGCTTTATGGGGTTTGTTTATCCTATAGGTGGTAAAACTTATGGAAACGAACAAAATAAGGTGACCAAAAACGGTACACTAAAATCTACCACAAATCCGTGGAAAATAGAAACGACCACAAAACTTTCCCCCGCTGTCCTTGTGATAATAGGCAGGGTTGTATCCATAGTGGTTGCTCCACCGGATGATATGGGGGCAAGATTTCCAAACCATCTTACAAGCAAAGGTGCAAACAGCAGTGTAATAATCTCACGCGATATATTGGACAGTAAGGCAATAGTTCCTAATTCTGCTCCTTTATATTCGGTTATGAAGATGCTTGACAATGAATAGTAACCGAATCCGGAGCCGACAGCCAGACAATCCGATAAAGAACGGTGGGGGAGGAATAAACTGATTACTGCGCATCCTGCCAATGTGCCTAGAATGGTCATGACAGGTAAGAATATAAGCCGTGGATTGAGTGAACGGAAATTACGGAGTGTCTGCGGATCATTTCCCACGCTGATGCCCACACTGAACATTAATGCGCATAGGGCATAATAGCTTAAATTGCTTTGCGTAAAGTCGTATGGAATCAAATGATAAACTCCACACAGCGTGCCAATAATAAAAAAAGAGATAATAATCAGGCTTCCTTTCATGCTTCGCTCCTCCTGTTTCTTTTATATACCATATACCATAATGCCCAGGCAGCAGTGACGCTACCCAGTACGGCTGCCAATGTGAGGATGACAGCTTCCAAACCGATAGTATGTAATCCGTTGATAATCTCTTGATTACTACCCACATCTATTCCCAGCAGAAAAAGCAGTAACCAAATAAAAACAGTAATGACCTTGTGTATCCACGATAGTCGTTGTTTGCGTAGCAGAAAGCCGAGTAACATCCCGGCAAACATAATTCCTATAATAATAAACATATTTTTTCTTGTTTTGCTGCAAATATATGTTCTTTTCTGTAAGTGTGTGGTATACGAAATATATTTGACGTTTTTATAATAAACTGATGTTTTCTGCGACAAAATTAACCGTTTATTTTGAGACTGCCTAATGATTTTATTTTTTAAAAAGGGTATCTTTGCAGACAAGAAATAAAACAGGAATCGTATGTTATTGCCTTATTTAAATAAAGAATTGATAGAAGCCGGATGCGATGAGGCCGGTCGTGGGTGTTTGGCCGGTTCGGTTTATGCCGCTGCTGTTATCTTACCAAAAGATTTTAAAAATGAGTTGTTGAATGATTCCAAACAGTTGACCGAACATCAGCGGTATGCTCTTCGTGAAGTGATAGAAAAGGAAGCTTTGGCATGGGCAGTGGGAGTGGTGACACCTGCAGAGATTGATGAGATAAATATTTTGAATGCTTCATTTCTGGCTATGCATCGTGCTGTAGACGGATTGAAACTGAAGCCCCAACATCTGTTGATAGATGGAAATCGTTTTAAAAAGTACCAGGATGTACCGCATACCACGGTGGTGAAAGGAGATGGCAAATATCTTTCTATTGCGGCTGCATCTATTCTGGCAAAGACGTATCGTGATGACTATATGAAGGCTTTGCATGAAGAGTATCCTTATTATGACTGGAGCTCTAATAAGGGATATCCCACCAAGAAGCATCGTGCGGCCATCAGGGAATATGGCACGACTCCTTACCATCGGATGACATTCAACCTTTTGGGAGAAGATTCGCAATTGGAGTTGCAGTTTTAAAGCGGACGCATTGTGATGAATACTTTATGTAGATGCAGAAGATAATCCACTTACTTTTTGGCGAATATCGAAAATTACATTAACTATTGTCTATAATCTATTCCGGCTAGGGGAAACTTATTATGTTTATATTAGGAGAACCCGCTTATGAAAACTGTAGAAATGAACCTTGACATGCAACGTACCGAAATCATTCGGCAACCCTTTGCCACTGATAGCCCGGAAGTGATAAAGGAAGTGCGGTGTGCGCTGAGCAAAGCAATGGAAAAACCATAAAAAGAAATGTCGTAGGCATCCCGGTATCAGGCATTAAAAACTTTAGTTTTATGGCGATGAAATTAGAATTTCAACGTAATGAAACTAACTAGGATTGCAGACGGATACAGAGGTTTTGTTCTTGGGGGGCAAGAACTGTGCTACTTAGACTGATTGGCTGAAATCGCTTGTTATTTTGACTGAGATATTAAGTTCTAAATTTGTTCTTATTTTTTACGGAATGCTTTTCTGTCTTATTTCTTTTTCATATATTTGTAGAATATAGAAATATGATATACTATGAAAACAAAAAGATTTTTTTTAAGATTCATCTTAATTTTCACCGTTGGTGCAAATATGTATTTTGTATTTAAAGCCAATAGTGAAGAGATTGAAAAGCTACCGTTACTTACTGATTTGGAGGCGTTAGCTGATGATGGCAAATTTGTACGCGGTCCTCGGGGTACTAATTGGGAAGAATACACCACGGATTGTACTTATACCAAAACGTCAGGCACTTCTGTTACAATAGGGATACCGGGAACAGGGGTAACGGTGAGTGAGACTCAGACAGCCACATGGACGGAGTATAACAAAAAGGTGTGCGGATATGGAGCCGGAACATGTTTGGCATCGGCCGGATGTTGACATGAAGTATTTGTGTTTTTTTTTAATATCCATGCTCCTGCTTTCATGTTCCCGACAAAAGAGGGCAGAAACATTGTTCAGGGGCATACAGTCGGACGATTACATCTCTGAATCTTTTCATGAGGTTGCTGTTTCGGCAGGAAAAAATATCACTATTCATGCTGGTGAGTTTAACTCTGAGGGCTATTGCCTAATGCATGAATTATTTGATACGGTGATTGCTGTCCGATTGGAAACTACCGAAGAATCTTTGGTAGGGGTTGTTGATAAAGTCATTGTCGTAGACAGCTGTATGTATGTACTTGATAAGTTCAAGACCAAATCAGTAAAGCGTTTTACATTGGAAGGGAAATATCTGAATGTTATTGGGCAGTATGGGGAAGGTCCTGAGATGCAAAGGGAAGTGACTGACTTTTGTATCTCTGAAAACGAAGTTTTGATTTTAGACCAATTTCAAAGCAAAATATTCATCTATACTTTGGATGGTATTTTAAAGGATATCAGACAACTTCCTTTTTCATGTATACAATTACACCGCTTTTCTACAAACAATTATGTATTTTTTGGTATAAACGCTTTCAATTATCATTTTCCTGAAATTCTGAATTATTCCTTGTGGCAGACGGATTCTTGTTTTAAGGTGAATAACCGGTTAGCATACAAAGAAAAGGAAAAATACCAAAACATTTTAGAAAGAAACAGTCTGGCTTCATTTTCGGATACACTCTATTATAAAAAGACATGGAGTGATACTATTTTTTCAATTTCACCGGAGGGTGAAATGAAGTATGAATATATCATAGATTTAAATGGTAAGGCGGTTCCTCAAGAATTGATTAGAAAAGGGAATGAAAATATATGGCCGCGAGAGATAGAAGAAGGAAAATATGTGATAATAGATACTTATGCAATTACATCAGACTATATATATGCATCGTGTGTGCTAAAGAACTTAAACTATCACTTATTTTATCATATTGCAAGTAAAAAAACTATAATGAGACCTCTGCTGTTGAATAGCATAAACTCGATATTCCCATTTACACGACCTATTGTCGGTGCTACAGAACAATATCTTGTTGGTGCCATAGATGCAGCGTCTATATATGATTCTTTTCATGAACGTACTGAACAAGAATGGTTGGAGAAGAAGGGGTATTGTAAAGGCAAAGTTACAAATATAGGGGATAATCTCATTCCTTTCTGCAAGGATTTGAAGATGGATGATAATCCAATAATCTTATTGTATTATTTCAAGAAATAAAATGAAAAAGAGTTTTGCCATATTTATTATCGTTTCTTTAATGTTAGGCAGTTTTTTATCTGTCCACCCGGATAAGAATGGCAGAATGAGCTACAACAAATTCATATACTGGCTTCTTATCATAATCGAAATGATTTATTAATATTCAAACGTATTAATAATTTGTCCTATCCTATCTATAGGATAGATTCCTTGGGTATTTCATTGGAAAATCTAAATGAGCCATTTATTTTTGTATTAAATAAAGATTACTCCATAAGTCATCTTTTTATTCCACATAAAGAGAGGCCACAAGACACCCGAAGGTATCTAAATATCGTCTTATCCTACATTGAAACAATGCATTTATAATATCTCTCCGACCGAGAAATCATCACGCTATTGATTGCTGATTTCTCGGTCGGGGGGCTTTAATATTGCCCTCGTCTGTAAGAGCGATGTCCATAAATGACAATCACCACAAAACAAATGAACGGCAGGATAAATGATAGGTTTACCGCAGGCATATTCCAAAGCGTATGCATGTCGATGATGCTTGCTTGTAACGGGGGAAGCACCGAACCGCCCAGAATTGCCATAATCAAACCGGCAGCACCGAACTTGGCATCATCTCCTAAGCCGGTCAAAGCGATACCGTAGATTGTGGGGAACATCAATGACATGCAGGCGGAGACTGCTACCAGGCAATACATACCCCAAATATTTTGGAAGAAAATAACACCTGCCGTGAAGAAACATCCTGCCACTGCAAGTATGGCCAGAAGTTTTCCGGGATTGAGATAACGTAAGATGAAGGTACATACAAACCGGCTGATGCAGAAGATAATCATTGCAATGATATTATACTCTTGTGAGAGTACTTCTGCTGCCTTCTCTTCCATACCTTGTGACATAAATAAATGAGTGCCGTATTGGATGATGAAAGTCCAGCACATGATTTGGGCACCGACATAGAAGAATTGTGCCACAACTCCTTCCCGATAGTGGGGAATGGAGAAAATACGTTTAAGGGTGGGGCCGAGATTAATACTGTGTGACTGGTCGCCGTTCTTTGGCATTTTAGTAAAGCGAATCACCAAAAGCATGATAAATATGACGATTCCAATGGTGAGGTAAGGAGCTATCAATACCGAAAGGTCGGAATCCCGTACCGCGGCAAACTCGGTTGGAGTCAGCTGTGCACGTTCTGCCGTGTCCATCGGATTGAGTTTTGCCTGAATGAAATTCATGGCCACATACATGCCCAGCAGGGAGCCCATGGGATTAAAAGACTGAGCCAGATTGAGCCGTCGGGTGGCGGTGGCTTCTGTTCCCATCGACAAAATATATGGATTGGAACTGGTCTCCAAGAATGAGAGTCCGCAAGTCAGAATGAAATAAGCTAATAAGAAAGGATAATAACTGCCTGTCATTTTTGCAGGGAAGAATAGGAGGGCTCCTACGGCATAAAGACTTAGTCCTAGAAGAATGCCTGCCTTATAGGAATATTTGCGAATGAACATTGCTGCCGGAAATGCCATGGCGAAATATCCTCCGTAGAAGGCGACTTGTACCAAGGCACCGTCAGTGACGCTCATTCGGAAAATCTTAGAGAAAGCCTTTACCATCGGGTTGGTAATGTCATTGGCAAATCCCCACAAGGCAAAGCAGCAGGTGACTAGTATAAAAGGCAATATATAGCTGACTCCGTCTTTATGCAAAATAGGTTGGTCTGTATCTTTCATGGTTTGTTTTTTCAAAGTATAATAGGGTATTCATTGACTGTCAGGACACAATACTTTGTGTCCTGACAGTGTAATTGTTATTTATAGATAGGTCCGTAAGTAGCGCAAGCTCTGTAGTCCGAACCTTCTTTATCCATACCGAAAGCATTCCATGCTGCCGGGCGGAAAATCTTATCGTCTTCTATATTATGCATACATACCGGGATGCGGAGCATAGAAGCCAGTGTGATAAGGTCTTGTCCGATGTGACCGTAACTGATGGCACCGTGGTTTGCACCCCAGTTGTTCATTACTGAATATACATCTCTGAATGCCGGTTTGTCGCACAAGCGCGGAACGAACCAGGTGGTAGGCCAAGTAGGGTCGGTACGCATATTCAATATATTGTGGATTTCCGGATCAATGTCTACTGTCCATCCTTCGGCCAACTGCAATACGGGACCAAGGCCTTTGACCAGGTTGAGACGCATCATAGTTACAGGCATACCGCCTTTTGAAAGGAAGTTGGAAGAGAAACCGCCACCACGGAAATAATCGCGGTCTGCCGGATACCAGGTTGTTGCCTTCAGGCAGGCTTCCATATCCGCTTCGGTCATTTCCCAATTGGGCTTCATGCAAGGTTCTCCGGCGGCATTACGGCTTTCGCCGGTAGCATCCAATGTCGTTGCGCCTGAGTTGATAAGGTGGATAATACCATTCTGAGCCATTCCGGTCAGTTCTTTGCCTGTGACGCGTTTTACAGCTTCGGGGCTCCAATAAGTGCGGATGTCCGAGAACATCTGACCACAGCCGCTCAGCAAGTGACCGAATAACATGGCAACACCGTTGCAGGCATCGTTTTCGGTTGCCAAGACAAAGGCTTCGCGGATACCGTTCCAGTCGAAAGTAGTGTTTAGCAATGCTTCGGTAAAGTCACCGTTAGGTTTCCAGTCTGTCCATTGGCGTTGTCCTTGGAAGCCGGCAGCAATGGCATTGTGTCCGATGGCTTCTTCTTTATATCCCATCTCGCGCAGTTTGGGGTTGCCGGTCATCAGGTCGCGCATGATGAGGGTCATCTTGACAATGAATTCCCAGTCCTGATCTTTCTGTTCACGGGTTTTACGTTTTTCGGGACGGTTCTTAAAGTCTTCACCTTCATTGGACTTACAATATTTTTCAGTCCATGCCATTGCTTTGGCATACTCTTCGTGGTCGTAAATACCTTCTTCCATGCGGCGCAGGATTTCTGTTTCATCCACACTTTCATTGCGGATACCCAAATATTCTTGGAAGAAGTTTGGGTCTACGATAGAACCGGCGATACCCATGCAGACACTGCCGAAAGAAAGATAGCTCTTTCCACGCATATTGGCAACAGCCATGGCAGCGCGGGCAAAACGCAACAGTTTTTCGGCTACATCTGCCGGAATGGTATTGTCATCCAAATCTTGTACATCATGTCCGTAGATGCCAAAAGCAGGAAGACCTTTCTGCGCATGTCCTGCCAATACTGCTGCCAGATATACGGCTCCCGGACGTTCTGTTCCGTTGAATCCCCATACGGCTTTGGGCCAATGCGGGTTCATGTCCATTGTTTCGGAACCATAGCACCAGCAACTGGTTACGGTGATGGTGGCTCCTACGCCTTCGCGTTCAAATTTCTCGGCACAGGCGGCGCTTTCGCCTACACGTCCGATGGTGCTGTCGGCAATGACACATTCCACGGGACTGCCGTCACCATTCTTCAGGTTAGTAGAAATCAGTTCGGCAACAGCTTTTGCCAAATTCATAGTCTTTTCTTCAAGGCTTTCACGAACACCGCCCTGGCGGCCGTCGATAGTGGGACGAATCCCGATTTTCGGATACTTTTTCATGATATTGTTGATAATAAGTTTTTAACTATATGCTTTTTATTCTTGTTTTTCTGTTATAAAGAATGCCTGATGTGTACTTCTGTCGGCAGGTATTCTTTTATTTCTTTGCCGGACAGAACAAAATCTGCTGCCAGCTTTCCCATTTGCTCCCAGTCAATACTTATGGAAGTGATGCCTTGATCGATTACTTCATAAGAGGGAGTGTCATTGTAAGCCAATACTCCGAAATCGCTTCCGCATTTTAATCCTTCGGCGCGACTTTTCTTAATGATATTTACCACATCTATCTGGCGTATGACTATATATGCTTCTCCTTTCTTTATGTTTATTTCATCGGTATTGTCAATAATTTCTCCTTTCAGTTGTTTCTCACGGCAAAACTTTATAAAATACCTGCCACTGCTGCCGGGATGCTTGCTTTCGCTGGGAAGCAAAAGGATGAGTCTTTCATATTTGCCCAATTGCTTTTCCAGACAGTTCAATGCCTGATAAAATCCATCATCAAAATCCTGGCATACATACGAATATTCCTTTTTATCGAATTTTCCGAAGTCCAGTAGCAATAGTTTGGACGGCTCTATCTTATAAAGATTGCTGGAGAACTTTTCATTGTCGAAGTTCATCACGATATATTTATTGTATCTTCCCGATGATTCGCGGATAATGGTGTTGAACAGTCTTTCATTATATTGGTGGAAAAGCAGGTCCACTTTATAATTAATCGATAATTTCTTGATGAAACTGTTGTAAAGTGAATATTTGAACTGGGAGTATTCATCCAGCAGCAATAAAATATTCTTCAGCTTGTTAGTGACATAGTACCCTTTTCCGGGAGTGGAATCAATCATGCCGCGATCTTTCAAGTCGATAAAAGCTTTGAATACTGTATCTCTCGAAACATGATAATTACGGCTTAATTGATTGATAGAGGGCAATGCACTGTCTGATTTATAGGTACCCATGGAGATTTCTTGGCTGATTAAATCTGCCAATTGTTTTACTTTCGTTGTCTGTTGTCCAAAGGTTATTTTCATGTGCTATTCAAGAATTTAATTCAGACGCCAACTGTGCTGAACTGTCCCGATGCAAAGGAATGTAATTTATTTATAAACAACAATATGATTTGGTATGTTTTGCAACACGGTTTTGCAGAGATTAATCATTATATTTATCTTTTGCAGGAATAATATCTTAAATTGTGTTGGATGATATGTGGCAATTGGTTACGTTTGTCACTTGGGTCGATATTAAAATTAGTCAAACACTTTAAAGGTGATGAGAAACCTCTGTTTATTAATCCTGTTCTTGGGATTGTCCTTTGAAACTCTTCAGGTACACGCACTGAACAAAGAGCAGTTCGGGCAAAAGTCTGAACGTTGTTATCGACAAAGAAAATGAGATGGAAGTTTTGACGGACTCTGTGGATGCTACCCGTGGGGCAGAGCATTTACAATGGGCAAAGAAACTTTATCAGGTTGCTTTGGAAAAGAAAGACGAGTATCACAAAGAAGAGGCTTTGCGTGAGATTATGGCTTATTATGTATTCTGAACTGTATCAACCAAATAACGGAAGAAGGACGCATCGTTGTCTCTTATTGCTTAAATCCGGAGAAGAATGTAGCTTCGGTTTTGATAGCCGGAACAGGAAATATATCTGTCGCCGGTGCAGTCTCTGCAGATACCAATGCTGATGTGACTTGGCTCGTATGCAAAATGATTGCTGAACGCATGAATGCTCATTTATGGAAAGATGAAGAATTTAAAGACGGGTTGCGTTTTATCTTCAAACTTCCACAATAAAAAAAAAGTGAAACATGATTCATTGACAGGGCTTTTTTGTACCTTTGCACCTGTAAAAGCAAGGATAAACTTTAAACAAAAATAAGATTATGAGCAAAAAAGCCCTTTTAATGATTCTTGATGGCTGGGGTATCGGCGACCAAGGTAAAGACGATGTAATCTTTAATACTCCTACTCCTTATTGGGATAGTCTGTTGGCTGATTATCCGCACTCTGAGTTGCAGGCTAGCGGTGAAAATGTTGGTTTGCCTGACGGACAAATGGGTAACTCTGAGGTGGGACACTTGAATATCGGTGCCGGACGTATCGTTTACCAAGATTTGGTAAAGATTAACCGTGCTTGTGCTGACAATAGCATCATGAAGAATCCTGAGATTGTTTCTGCTTTTTCATACGCTAAAGAAAACGGTAAGAATATTCACTTCATGGGATTGACTTCCAATGGTGGTGTACACAGTTCATTTGATCACTTATTCAAGCTTTGTGATATCGCTAAAGAATATGGCCTTGAGAATACATTTATTCACTGTTTCATGGATGGTCGTGATACAGACCCGAAGAGTGGTAAAGGTTTTATCGAACAACTGACTGCACATTGCGAACAGTCAGCCGGAAAGATTGCCTCTATCGTAGGTCGTTTCTATGCTATGGACCGTGACAAGCGTTGGGAACGTGTGAAAGAAGCATACGATTTATTGGTTGAAGGTAAAGGAAAGCAAGCAGCCGACATGGTGCAGGCTATGCAGGAATCATACGATGAAGGTGTTACCGATGAATTTATCAAACCCATCAACAACTCTACGGTAGATGGTACCATCAAGGAAGGTGATGTGGTTATCTTCTTCAATTATCGTAATGACCGTGCTAAAGAATTAACAGTTGTACTGACTCAGCAGGATATGCCTGAACAGGGTATGCATACTATTCCGGGCTTGCAGTTCTATTGCATGACTCCGTATGATGCATCATTTAAGGGCGTTCACATTTTGTTTGATAAAGAAAATGTTCACAACACATTGGGCGAATACTTGGCTGCCAACGGCAAAACTCAGCTTCATATTGCAGAAACAGAGAAGTATGCCCATGTAACTTTCTTCTTCAATGGTGGTCGTGAAACTCCGTATGATGCTGAAGAGCGTATTCTGGTTCCGTCTCCGAAGGTGGCTACTTACGACTTGAAACCCGAAATGAGCGCTTACGAAGTGAAAGATAAGTTGGTGGAAGCTATCAATACTCAAAAGTTCGATTTCATTGTAGTTAACTATGCTAACGGTGATATGGTAGGTCATACCGGTATTTACGGAGCTATTGAAAAGGCTGTAAAGGCTATTGACGAATGTGTGAAAGATACAGTGGAAGCTGCTAAGGCTAATGGCTATGAAGTGATTATCATTGCTGACCACGGTAATGCCGATCATGCACTGAATGAAGATGGTACACCTAATACTGCTCACTCTTTGAATCCTGTTCCGTTTGTATATGTGACAGAGAACAAGAATGCCAAAGTGGAAAATGGTGTATTGGCAGATGTTGCTCCTTCTATTTTGCATATTCTGGGCATGGCTCAGCCGGCCGACATGACTGGAAAAGATTTGATTAAGTAATATAATAAACCCGATAAACGAAGCGGGAGAACTTTTGCGTCTCCCGCTTTTTTAGTTGTAATAAGATGATTCAGATAGATGATGTTGTAATATCTTTGGACGTGTTTCGTGAAAAGTTTCTATGCAATTTGGATGCTTGCAAAGGTGAATGTTGTATAGAAGGCGATGCCGGCGCTCCGGTAGAACTGGATGAAGTGGAGAAGTTGGAAGAAGTACTTCCGGTTATTTGGGAAGAACTGTCTCCCGAGGCACGTGACGTGATAGATAAACAGGGAGTCGTTTATACCGATGAAGAGGGCGACTTGGTGACTTCCATTGTCAATCACAAGGATTGTGTCTTTACCTGTTATGATGAAAAGGGATATTGCTATTGTGCTATTGAGAAAGCCTATCGAGCCGGAAAGACTGATTTTTATAAACCGGTTTCTTGCCATCTTTATCCCATACGCATCGGTGATTATGGTCCTTATAAGGCTGTGAACTATCACCGTTGGGATGTCTGCAAGGCTGCTGTTTTGTTGGGAAAGAAAGAGAACTTGCCTGTTTATAAGTTTTTGAAGGAACCATTGATTCGTAAGTTTGGCGAAGAATGGTATAAAGAAATGGAAATAGCAGCCGAAGAGCTTGAAAGGAGAGGGCTGATTTAATTCAGTCCGCCTTACTATTTGCCGGGAGGGAGGTCGGCAATCGTTTTTGTTAAATCTAATACTAAGAAATATATTATGAAAAGAACATTCTTGTCATGCTGTATCCTGTTGTGCACTTTATGTTCTGTTTGCGCACAAGAGCAGCCTTTAATCAGTCCGGATGATTCCATCCGAAGTTTGTTAGGGCGTATATTCCCTAATACTAATCCCAATCTTTCGGCACATATGAATTTGGAGTTTTACACTTCGGGAGCCGCTTATTTTACAGATGGCAATCTGGATGAGGCTGCTTTTAAGCTGAACCGTGTGCGTTTGGAAATATTGGGTTCTTTTACAAAGGACTTTTCTTATCATTTTCGTCAGTCTTTTAATAAATACAGTAATCCGCACTCGCTGGATAATCTGTCCTCTTCTATCGAATATGCGTATATGAACTGGAAAATGTCTGATAGGTTCAACCTGACAGTGGGTAAGCAGTTTCTCTCTTTGGGCGGTTATGAATATTATGTAAATGCCATCAAAGTGAGGGAATTCAGTGAGTTTAATGATAATGTACCTGCTTATCAGGCAGGAGTAACAGGCACATTCAATTTCTCACCGACTCAAGAGTTGGTGTTGCAAGTGCTTAATAATCGTAACGGTGAAGATAATGATACTTACGTCTATGGGCTTCCTGCCGGAGTCAACAAGACAAAGATTCCTATTATAACCACTTTGAATTGGAATGGTCTTTTTGTAGATAAAGCACTTCAACTGAGGTATGCTGCCGCATGGGGACAACTGGCCGAAGGCAAGAATATTTATTACCTGACTGCGGGAAATGTGTATGAGAAAGGTCCGGTTATTGCCTATATTGATGTGATGTATTCTCGCGAAGGGCTAGATAGTAAAGGCATAATCAGTGATTTGCAAGGTCCGGTCGTGGTTACTCCTGCTACAGCCGAGAATGCAGAATACTTCAGCACCATTGCCAATTTTGATTATCGTATTCATCCCAATTGGAATGTGTATGTCAAAGGAGCATACGAAACGGCAAGTGTTTACAAGGCAAACGGCATCTTTGAGAAAGGTCTTTACCGTACTACCTGGAATGCCCAAGCTTGTGTGGAGTATTTCCCGATGCGTAATCGTGAATTGCTGATCTTTGCTCACATGCTTTATAAAGGTCATCATTTGACAGACCGTGCCAAGGCGTTGGGAGCAGTGAGCCCCGATACTCAGCGCTTTTCCATCGGCTTGGTGTATACGATTCCGGTCTTTTAGCCCCCTTCTTTCTGCTACAAGCGGTTGGTGATAATTGCTGTTACTTCCGCTTCCTTGCTTACTTCCGATAGTGGCTCCGAATGTATAGGAAGCTCCTATCGTGACAGAAGTAGGGCTGTACGAGTTGCTGATATTCATTCTTTCACGCTACATGATAGAAAGAAAAAAAGCGAACAGTAAACCTACCAACCATTCTATTTTAAGGATTGTCGAACCATTCAAAAATAATCCGACAATCCATCTAAATTATTTAAATCGTACCACTGCATGCAGGCCCACCTCCCCACTGAGATGAGCTTTTTACACAATACTCTCTATTACCGTTTACATCTCCACTACAAACGCCTGTATTTTTGGAAGGGTCTGAACTAACCTCGCAACCCGCCAATGCTTCTACATCAGCCAAAGCTCAATCAGACATTATATCCGATTTCTGAACGTTATACATCTCTTCGCTTCATAATAATTAAAGAAAAACTGTTCCAAGACTGATTGTTCAACATTAAAAGCATATACAGAACCTGACAGTTTGCGGAAAATGCATTCAAACTGATTCATCTTGTTGATTGACAGCTTGCTGCAATATCTCCTCTTTTTCATCATTCAACCAATAGCGTTCGTTCTTATAAAGCAGCTGCATGGCTTGTACATAGAGTTGGCGGTCATCTATGTGTGTCTATTCCCCTGTCCTTCAGTCGTTTCCCAGCTTTTCCCAGGTTCATGATTGCTTAGCCACCTAGGTGGTTAAGTCTAACCACGAGGGTGGTTAAAGTTAACCACCCAGGTGACTATACTTAACCACGGACGTGGTTAAGCAATCGCAATATGCTTTTCTCCAAACCATAAGAGTAGGGAAGAGCATACTTAAAGGTAAGTAAATGGGAATTACCCCTTTGGGGAAATGCTCAAGCGGGAACATCTGCGGGAGAGATTCCCGATAATAATCGTTCCGGTCTCCGCCTTTGTGCAGCACGTTGGTTCCGATGCCCGGACCGACCGTGAAATAAGGCATGACATATTCTGCACGGCCGGAGAGCACCAAGTCATAGCTGATATGAGGTGGAAAATATAAAAACAAACGTGCGGAGATACTTTTCAGTATCTCCGCACGTTTGATATATGGAGTGAGGAATCTACAGATTAATATCTGTTTCTTCCGCCACCGTAATTGTTGTCTCTATTACCACCGCCGTAGTTGTTGTCTCTGTTGCCATATCCACCGCCACGGTTTCCGCCATGGTATCCACCGCCACCGTTGTTGTTATAGCTTCGACGCGGTCCTTCTGTCTTGGGACGTGCTACTGATACTGATAATGTTTTTCCGTCAACTTCTGCGCCGTTCAGTGCTTCGATTGCTTTGTTTCCGGCTTCATCTTCTGCCATTTCAACAAATCCATATCCTTTGGAACGGCCTGTTTCTCTGTCCATGATGACTTTGGCTGAAACTACTTCTCCATACTCTGCAAATAATTCTTCTAATTCGGCTTCGCTCAAATTATAGCTCAGTCCTGCAATAAAAATGTTCATTTTAAAATAAATGTTTTAATAATAAAATAGGGAAATTATGCGATAAGGAATCTTATGAAGATAAACATTTCTACATTAGTCACCATGCGAATAAAGTTGGAAAAGTAATATTGTTCTTCTATGAGAATACTTAATGCTCGGCAAATGTACATAATAAGATTTGAATGAGAAACTATTCGGATATTTATTTTGATAATAAATGGCTTTTCTTCATTTATATTTCGTTCTGTGCCCGAATCGGTTAGAAACGGGTATACAGAATGAAATGATTGGCGGGAACAGTGACTTTTTCCGTTACAGTTTCGTTTTGTCCGGTGAAGTAGTTTCTCCATTCTCCTGTGGGCCCCGGGAAGGTGACGTCTGTATCGGCATTGCTGAAGTTGCCGACAACAGCAATAGCTTCTCCGGTAATTCCGCTAAGATAGAGGGAGCGTCCTTGATCCCAATCAGATGCGCCTGCTCTCCATGTCAGGGTGGCGTTTCCTTCGAACAAGGATGGCTTTTCATTGCGCAAGTCAATTAATTGGCTATATATCTCAAAGAGTTCTTTGCGTGTGGCATTTTCGTAATAATCCCAACGGATGGGTTTGCGTGATGTACGGTATTCTTCGCTGACGGCTGTTCCCGTTTCGTTACTGTTGATGCTGAAATCATATCCCAGTTCGCCGAACTGCCATATCATCTTGGGGCCCGGAACGGTGAAAAAGAAAGCTGCGTTGGCAGCCAGTTGGCGGATGCGGGTCGGGAGGTCGGTTTGGAGGACTCCGTTTCCCCATTGGGTTTGTTTGTAGCCCATGCGCTCTTCGTCATGGCTTTCCATGAAGCCCACCCATGAAGGGGTGCTCTCATACAGTCCGTCGAAACCGCTGTTTTCTTTCCAACCCATGGCAGACTGGCAATAGGCATTGTTCATGTTGCGCCACAGGTATATCCCTTCTGCCGCCAATTCTTGTTCTTCTTTCTTTTCGCAGAAGTGCTCGAATATGACGAGGGCATCGCTCTTTGCTGCCTTCACTGCCGAGTGGTAGTCCTTCAGGATGGCTATGCGGGCGGCATCGTAGTTGGAGGCGGTGGCTTCGGTAGATGCGGTTTGGGTGAAGCCTTTGGTGAGGTCGAAACGGAAACCGTCTATCTTGTATTCGTCCAGCAGGAACTTCAGGTTGCGCTTCACGAACTTGCGCACCAAGGGACTTTCATGGTTGAAGTCTTGGAAGACGCTGTAAGGATGCGGGGCGTCTGTGTTGAAGTAGGGATTGTTTCGCGCGGTCTTGTTCTTTGCGCTGTCCCAATACAGGCGGGCAAAAGGCATGTTGCCGGTGGCATGGTTGTATACTACATCGAGAATGACGGCCATGCCTTTGCGGTGGCAGGCGTCAATGAAGTCTTTATACATTTTTGGGGTGCCATACGCCTTATCGAGGGCGAAGAAGAAACACGGGTTGTATCCCCAGCTGTCGTTCCCGTCAAACTCCTGAACAGGCATCAACTCGATGGCGTCGACGCCCATGTTTTTCAGGTAATCCAATTTCTGCAGGGCGCCACTGATACTATGGTCGGCAGTGAAATCGCGCAGGTGCATTTCGTAAATGACCGGTTGTTTGGGATGTTGCATCTTGAAATCGGGTACACTCCAGGCATAGTTGTCTCGTTGTATCTTGAATACCGAAACAATTCCTTTTCCGCCTTTTGGGTATCTTTTGTTGTCGGGATAGGTGGATGCCGGGATGTCATCGTCATGCCCCGGGTCGAGAATCTTTTCGCAGTAGGCATCTGCCAAACGGATGACTTCACCGCCTTTGGTCCCTACATAGTATTGAAATGCATATTCTTTTGTCGGGTTGAGGTTGTTCAGGGTTATCCACCAACATCCGGCGGCATCGTCGCGACACATCTGGCAGTCCTCCTTATTGGTCAGTTCCCAGTTGTTGAAGTCGCCGAGGACGTGTGCAAAGTCTTTGTGGTTGCCTTCGGTGTCTTTGTCATAGAGTACAAGAGTCACGGTGGTGTTGTTGATGACGTTGATGCCTTCTTCCACATTCCCGGGCAGGGCTGCATGCTTAATTTCGGCCGGCGAGAAGCCTTGGTACTTATGGTCTGTGACCTTCACAAAGGAATCGATGTCAATCCCCTTCTTGCTGCCGTCTGAACTACGGATAACGATGCCCAGTTTTTCTATCGGTGTCTTGCCTGACTGAAACCATTGGCGTATGTCGGGTTCCAGCGTGATGCTCCATATATTTTCTTCCAGCTTTGTCATCTTGCATTTATCTATGTTCTGGTTCCATTCGGCCGGGACATACTGCCAGTCGCCTTCGCCCACTACGCCGGTGTGGATATATACTTCCCCCTTGTATCCGAACAGGGCGGAAGAGGTCGGTGCTTTGAAGGTGATGGTCAGCGGTTGGTCGGCATCCGGTGTTTTGGGAGAGTAGTTCATGCCCTCGCCCGGCTGCAGGTCGGGCAAATCTTCTTTATTGTCATCCGAGCAGGCGATGAATAAGCAGGATAGCAATAACCCCGGTAAAAGGGGAAATTTATATTTCTTCATGATGGACTTGATTAAAAAAGCCGCCCTTTTGGACGAAGGACGGCTTTCAGGGTTTTTAAAATCTGTATACTGGTTATTCTACTTTTCCGGTGTTGTCCGAGAAGTTCAGATATGCCTTTTGTCCGGCTTTTCCTTGTACTCTTTCTTGGTCTCCATCATTGCCGCGGTATTCGATTTTACCATTCAGGATAATAAATTCTGTTCTCCACCAATCGGTAGCGGCGGCTTCGGGATGTACGCATATACGGAGCTCTCCGTTCTTGGCGAATGCCGGTGAGACGAATGAGCCGTCTGCATCTGTCGGGATGGTGAATAAATCTTGTTCTGCCAACTGGTCGTTCCAACCGTCATGAGAGGTATCTCCTATCAGATATACATTGGGTGTTTCAAACTCTACCACCCGGTTATCACCGATGACTGATACATAGACCAGATACCAGCCTGCTTTACCCACTTTGATGTTTCCGTCAGAATCCGACAATCCGGCACGGTCGACAGATGCTTGCGAAATAGTGGCGGCAAAACCGAAGTCATTGCCCCAGTCGGCTTGCGGAGCAAATTTCACTTGGTCATCGGCAGCGAAATAGTAAATGCCCCAGAAGGCACCTTTTGTGTCGTTGACGGGAACAAACTGTTTCCATATCTTGCCCCAGTTATATGCGCTTCCGGTCATATAGAGTTCTGTGGGAGCACTGTTGTCTTTTACTGAATAGCGGAAATCGGTCATATTGATTGTAATCTTGATTTTACCGGCTTCTTCCACCATGATGGCTCCTGCTTCCTTATCACCTACTTTCCAAGTCAGGAAGTTTTCGGCGGCGGTGTCGCCATCTTTTTGAGCGCCTAAAGCCTGTGTCCAGTCAATATCTTTGCCGTTGATGGCGGAAGCCGGGAAAATCTTAAAGTTCTGATTGGCTTCTGTCGTTTCGGTTTCCAATGTATAGACATTCTTATTGTTGGGATCGAGTGTCATGGGCAAGGCGCCTTCTGCATTCCAGCCGGTAAATGCACCTACTACATAGTAACCTTTCGGGTCTACTGCCGGTGTTGCTCCCGGCTTTAGCGTGATATTTACTTCATTGCCCGAAAGTTGGATACCGTCTCCGGCCGGAGTGGTGGCTGCTGCTTTGACTATAACACGCAAATTGCGTGCTACACTGGCACGGCTTTTATATATTTCCTGGGTAATACTGTCCAGTTGCGTCAAGGCTACTTTTACAGTACCGTCTTTGGTCGTGAAGGGTAAAGAGTAATCATCGTTGAATAGTAAAGAACTGAGAGTTATGGTACTGCCTTCCACAGCGGTAGTTGAAGTTAATTTTACAATTTCTACCGAGTCGGCAGTGGCTTCATCCATGCTAATATTGGCATCTTGACCGGTTGTGAAAGTTGCTGTCATTTGTTCTGCACTATCCTCTTGGGGATTGGACTGGGGGGCAGCCCAGTCCTTGAAGTCTTCATTACAAGCAGAGAATCCTATGGTAAATAGAAACATTCCTGCGTATATAAATTGCTTTTTCATGATGAATCTTTCGTTTTAAGGTTATTATTTTAGTTCTCCTGTTCCGGCTGTGAAGTTGAGTCGGATGGTCTTGCCTGCTGCTCCTTGAATAGAATACTCAGGACCAACATCTTTACCCCAACTGTCATTGACCGGATTGTTTTCGCGATAGAAGATTTCACCGTTACAGAGTGTAAATTCTGTTCTCCACCAGTCGACATCTGTCTTAACACAGATACGGGCTTCACCGCTTGCTGTCATGGCAGGAGACACGAATGAACCGTCTTTATTGTCGGGAGCAGTAAATTTCCAAGTGTCGTTATAGTCCCATGTTCCTCCATTGGTTGCTCCGAACAGATATACTTCGCCCGGATAGAATGTCATGGTAAATGTATAATCACTGCCTTTTACTGCCGCTTTGATAAATACTACATACCAACCGGCGTTTTTGACAGTTATATTACCGCTGTTGGTGCCGATAACACCGGACTCGGCTTTGTCTGTGATTGTTAAACGGGTATCGTCCGAACCGATGTATTCTTTTTCTTTGGTTCCGAACTTGAATTCATCACCGGCTGTGAAATAAATGAGTCTCCAGAATTGTCCGTCCAATCCGCTGACTTGTACCATTGGTTTCCAGATAGTCCATTCTGTGTCGAGCATAGAACCAACGAGGAACATGGTTTGGGGGGCTTCTAACTTGTCGGTGGATGCGTTGCCCAGTACTTTCGGTAATTCTATCACATTAGAAATGCACACTCCCCGGTCACTATCTGTAATGGTAGCCTTCAGGCGGATAAAGACGCTGATTGGTGTAGTCGGGAAATCGGCTCCTTCATTCTGGGCAGTCCATAATTCTATGATAGCCGTATTCAGTTCAGATGCCACTACATCCATTTTGGCTGTAGAATAAGTTGTAGTCAATTCGGTATAGTTTGCTTCACTTTCTTCTGTCTTTTCTGTAAATTCAGAATTAAGCGCCACCTGAACACTGTATGTTGTAGCAGCCGGAAAACCATAATCTGGCTGTGAACAAGTCAATTCCACTGTCTTCGCATTTTTCAAGTCGTAGATATTGTTGGCTGCATATGGCGGCAGGTTGAGTGAAAAGGTGGTAGGCTCTTTTAGAACGGGATTGCTATCGTCGTCCTTTTCGCATGCTGTAAACACGGACAGGGTGAATACAGCAAGAAGCAATATGTTGAATATCTTTTTCATAATATACATATTTTAATTGTTAAACGGAAACTACTGATTAATATCCTGTGTTTTGTGACATATTCGGATTGTTATTCATATCCGATGCCGGGATAGGATAAACATTGTAGAAAGAAGAAACAGAAGTTCCGGTTGCTGCTCCACCTTTCCAGTCCCATAAATATTTATTGCTAGTGAACATATCGAAACGGATCAAGTCCGAACGACGGCGTCCTTCCAGATAGAACTCACGTGCCCATTCGTCAATAATCTCTTTTTCGGTCACTGTCTGAACAAGTCTGGTACAGTTGGCGCGTCTGCGGAGGGTATTGATATCTTCGGTTGCATCTTCTCCCAGGCGGAATTTGGCTTCAGCTCGGGTCAAATAGGCTTCAGACAAACGCATCAAAGGAATATCGGTATCGGGATATTCGGTATGATGTGTCGGCTGTCCGTCTGAGCGGATATTTTGCCATTTTACGATAGATAATCCATCTTTAAAACCGGATATGACATCAGTTTCGATTTTGCGGATACCGCCACCGATTCCTGAATAGAACATGGCGCGGTCATCGCCTGCCGCTTTGATCATATCTATTGTTCTTGTGCCATATTGGGCATCGAAAGCATCTATTTTTTCATCCGTGTTGATTTCTCCTGCTGCAGGCACTTCAATGTCGCCGGGTAACATCGGCACTTGAGAAAGATCAGGGAAGAATTTTTTAACTAATGCAGCGCGTGAAAAGATACAAGACCATCCATTGGTAGTTCCCATACGTGGCATGCCGGCAGTGCGGGTACCATTAACCAAATAAGTGGACCCTCCATAATTACGTGTTTTGATACCATCCTGGCGGATAGGCAGGATAATTTCTTGCATCGCCTGTGCGTTTTCATCGTTATCCGCCATGAACAATAAACGATATTCGGGACATAGCTTATAAGATGAATTGATTACTTTGTCTGCATAATCTCTTGCGTTGGCATAGTCAGCTTTGCCGGTATATACTTCTGCATTCAGATACAGACGTGCGCGCAGCAACCAGTTTGCCGCTTTGTCGGCACGGCCAAACGGGGCTTGGCGTGGTTCATACATTGCGCTTTCGCATTGGCTTAACTCATTTTGGATGTAGTCATATAAATCGCTGCCTTTCTTTTCAACCGGAAGCTCGTTGTTAAAGTGTTCTTTAAAAGGTGCTTTACCAAATAAATCAAGGAAGTAGAAATAATGTAATGCACGCAGGAAGCAGACTTCGGAGCGTTGACGCATTGTTTCTTCATCGTCTTTTCCTTCTGTCTGGTCAAGGAAGAAGTTGAGTTGTGTAATATTGTATCCCAAGCGGACGTATGTCCATTCGGTGCGGATACTGGAAGAGTTCCAACTGATGTTTGTCAGCTGAGGGATATCTGTGTCGGTTTGCCAAGCCCAGATACATTCATCACTTGGTAATTCGTTGCAGTTAAAGATGGTACGGTAAAATCCTGATTCACCTTCATCTTGTCCGTCGAGGTCGGCTGATCCGGCCGGTCCTTTTTGTCCTGTCAAGCCTAATAATGCATATTCTTTTACGAATACATCATTTTGGTCAAAGCTGGGCGCATATTGAGGATCAATAGGACTAATATCCAAATCATTAATGCACGAACTGGTGCCCAGAATGGCAGTAACCATCAGTGCTGAGGCAAATATCTTTTTAAAATATCTTGTTTTCATGATTATTTCGTTTTAAAGTTAAGTTAAAATTGAAGGCTAAGACCTAATAAGAATGTCGTTGCTCTGGGGTATGGGTTACTGTCTATACCACTTTTGATTTCCGGATCGAGTCCTTTGTATTTAGAGATAACGAACGGGTTCTGTACGGTAGCAAATACACGGCCGCCCACTCCTTGATAGGCCTGTGACCGGAGTAAGTTTTTGAAAGAATATCCCAATGTGATATTGTCACAACGGATGAATGAAGCGTTACGAACAAAATAGTCACTCATATAGTATTCGCCTTTTCCTGTGAAACCAAGAGCTATGGCTTCTTTGGTCGTGTTGACGTATGCATTGTTAGTATACAGTCCGGAAGCACTGACATTCGCTTTATTGCTCAAGAAGTCATAATAAACATAGTTGTTGAGGCTTGCACGCAAAGAGAAGCTGAAGTCCCAGTCTTTATACAGCATTTTGGAAGTCAGACCCATCAATACGTCGGCAGCCGGTTTCTTATAGATATATTTGTCGGCACTGTTGATCTTGCCATCACCGTTGCGGTCTACAAACATATTTTCGATAGGCTTTCCGTTTTCATCGTAAACTTGCTGGTAAACATAGAATGCGTTGGCTGCATGTCCTACTTTATTTGCTTGAACATTGGTATTGTTACCTCTGGATATCTTATCACCGGTTTCAACATAATAGTCACTATCATCACCACCGTTCAGCTTCGTAATTTCGTTGTGGTTCCAAGTAACATTGTAAGTTAAATCCCATGTAAAGTCTTTGGATACAATTGGTTTGGCATTGATGGAGAATTCTACACCATAATTCTTTAATGAACCGATATTCTTCATCATCTGTGCATTGAAATTAGTTCCTACAGGAATCTTGACACTGTTCAGCAAGTCCTCTGTTTCACGATAGTATCCATCGATAGCACCTGATATTCTTCCATTCAGGAAACCAAAATCCAAACCGCCGTTCCAAGTAGTTGTTTTTTCCCATTTCAAATCTGTGTTGAAAGCCTTGGGGCGTGAAGAACTGTAATAAGTGTCACCGAAAGGATATTGTGCATAATCATCGCTTGTCACATACAGAGGAAGGAAAGCAAAGTCATCACCTATATCCTGCTGTCCTGTGATACCCCAACCAAGACGAAGTTTCAAATCGGAAAGGAAGTTCACGTTTTTCAGGAAGTTTTCTTCTTTCATCTTCCAGCCTAAAGCTAATGAAGGGAATGTACCCCAGCGGTTGTCACTGCTAAACCGTGAAGAACCATCCCAGCGCATGGTGAACGTGAATAAATAGCGGTTCAGTAAGGAGTAGTTTAAACGTCCGAAGAAAGAAACCAGCGTATTGCGTGTTGCATAAGCTTTTTGACTGCGCAATGCTTGATCCACCGGTTCGTTTTTATAAGAATCCCATCCTTGACCTACACCGTCAGCGCCATTACGATGGAAATGTTGCTCCTCACCACCGACCATGATGTCGAAATCATGTGTGCCAAGGGACTTGATGTATTGTGCATAAGCATTATAGGATATATTATACTTGTACTGGGTAGATAATCCGTTCCATCCGTAATAGTTATTGGTGTATGAGTATGGAGAAACAATTTCACGTTCATTACCGTCTGCATATTCACCGCCGATGCTGGCATGGAGACGCAAGTCCGGCAAGAAATGAACTTTATAGTCTACTTCTACATTGCCTACAAAGTCGTTGCTGTTTGCTTTTTTATTACGTTGTTCCAGTGCAGCCAATGGGTTTTGAGGAGTGTTTTTATCTGTCGTATAAGTCCAGTCTTTATCACTGAAACCGTCTGTAGCTTGCATATTCTGCCAATAACCGCCTGAGAATTTAAACGCATCTCCTGTTCCATAAACAGGATGAGTAGGAGCAATAGATAATGCACCGCCTACGGCTGCACCCGCATCGGCATAACGATTTCTACCATACATATATTTGGCGTTGATATTGAATTTCAAATGGTCGTCAAAGAATGATGGAGCAAGATTGACAGACGCGGTCAAGCGCTGGAAGTTGGAGGTTTTAATAATACCATTTTCATTAGTATAACCGACAGATACGCGATACGGAACGTTCTTAAGTCCACCGGTAATAGAGATATGATGGTCGGTGCTTACGGCAGTACGGAAAATCTGGTCTTGCCAGTCTGTATTGGCTGTATCCATTTCTGCAGGATATTTATCTCCCCATAACTGCTGGGCATAAGCACGGTATTCATTACCATCCAATACGTCATAACGCTTTTGAGTGGTAGCCAAAGAAATTGAACCATTGTAGTTTATTTTCGGCGCTTGTCCGTTCTTTCCTTTTTTGGTGGTGATGATAATGACACCGTTGGATGCACGTGAACCGTAGATAGCTGTTGCAGAAGCATCTTTTAGTACGGTGAAAGTTTCGATATCTTCAGGGTTAACCATTGACAGGCCGTTTGACATACCTTTGATTCCTTGATTATCAATAGCCAATCCATCAATAACCAATAGCGGGTCGTTGCTGGCATTCAAAGAGGAACCGCCACGGATACGAATCTGGGCACCGCTGCCGGGAGCACCGTCGTTGGAAATAACGCTTACACCGGCAACCTTACCGGACAACATGTCTTGTGCATTGGTAGTGATACCTTTGCTCAGCTGGTCCGGTTTGATGGCTGTTACAGAGCCGGTTGCATCATTCTTCTTAACGGTACCATAACCAATGACTACAACGTCCTGCAATAACTGTGTATCGTCTTTCAGAATAATGTTCAGGTTGGCAGCAGCAGGTACTTCCTGTGCTTGGTAACCGATAAATGAAATCACAATAATATCGCCTTTATTGGCGTTGAACTGGAAGTTGCCTTCGAAATCGGTAATTGTACCGTTACTACTTCCTTTTACTACAACGTTAGCACCGATAATCGGCTCGCCGGTTGTATCTTTGACAATTCCTTTAACCGTCATTTGTTGGGCAAATGCGTCTAGGGACAAGAACAATCCCACTACTATCATGAGTAGGATTTTAAACATCACGTTTCTTTTCATGTCTTTAAATTTAAAGTTAAGTTATTTATTCATGTTTTTTACTTTAATAAATACCTATTGAAAACGGTTTTCTCAATAATCACAATTAATTTATAACCTCTTTATTCCTTTTACCTCTGATTTATCTTTCACCTCTTTGATACTGATTGCATAACCGCCGCCACTGGCTGCACGCAAGTTTAATTTGCTCTTGCCGGTCACAATACCTTTGCGAATGGTATATGCTTGCGGATTGTCTTTCCAGTCGGCATCTTTCGCATCGGCATAGACAGTAGCGATATATTGTTTTCCCGGTTCAAGGAAATCAAATGTCAGTTTGGAAGTATGACCGTTTTCATCAGCTGTGCAGCCGATATACCAGTCATTGGTTCCCTTGGCTCTGCGGGCAATGGTGATATAATCTCCCGGTTCAGCTTCCAGATATTTGGTTTCGTCCCAATCGATTGCCACATCTTTGATAAACTGGAACGCGTCCATGAAGCGTTCGTAGTTTTCGGGAATGTCAGCAGCCATTTGCAATGGACTATACATGGTGACGTATAATGCCAACTGCCGTGCCAGTGTGGAGCGTACTTGTGAATTATTCGTCGGGTTCATCTTGTTGCAATGTGTTTCAAAGATGCCCGGAGTGTAATCCATCGGACCTCCAATCAGTCTGGTAAACGGAAGTATGGTAGTATGATTAACATTATTTCCACCAAACGATTCATATTCTGTTCCGCGAGCCGACTCGTTGCCTATCAGGTTAGGATAAGTACGGCAAATACCGGTAGGACGTACTGCTTCATGTGCATTTACCATGATTTTATAATCGGCTGCTTTCTTTACCGCATAGAGATAATGGTTGTCCATCCATTGTCCGTAATGGTGTTCTCCACGAGGGATGATGTTGCCCACATAACCACTCTTTACCGAGTTATAACCATTATCGGCCATAAATTGGTAAGCTTTGTCCATGTGTCGTTCGTAGTTACGTACAGAAGCCGAAGTTTCATGATGCATCATTAGTTTAACACCTTTACTTGCCGCATAGTTCTGAAGTTCTTTCACATTAAAGTCGGGATAAGGGGTCACAAAGTCGAAAACATAATCTTTGCTTTTGCCAAACCAGTCTTCCCAACCTTCGTTCCATCCCTCTACCAATACTTGGTCAAAACCGTGCTGAGCCGCAAAATCAATGTATCGTTTCACATTAGCTGTGTTTGCAGAATGCTTTCCGTTAGGTTTGGTTTTAGAATAATCGGTTTCTCCCAATTTCACGCTGGAAAGTTCGTCTGTGTAAGCCCAAGAGCCTTTGCCGGTAATCATATCCCACCAAACACCGATATATTTCACCGGTTTAATCCATGATGTATCTTCAATTTTGCAAGGTTCATTCAAGTTTAAAGTAATGCGTGAAGCAAGGATATTGCGTGCGTCATCACTCACGATGACGGTGCGCCACGGTGAAGAACAAGGTGTTTGCATATATCCTTTGTCACCTTGTGCGTCAGGGGTCAGCCATGATTCGAATACCATGTTCTTATCATCCAGATTCAGATGCATACAGGCATAATCGATTAATGCAGCCTCATGGAGATTGATATACAGTCCGTTATTCGTCTTCATCATCAAAGCCGTCTGAACGCCTGTAGGCGAGAACGGAGTTTGTGAAGAGTTGGGGGTAATGGCTGTCTTCATCAAACCTCTGATTTCTGACAAACGGGAAACGGTATAGTCGTATTCCTGCGTATCATAATCTCCGGGAATCCAATAGGCAGTATGGTCTCCCGCCATACCGAATTGTGAATGTTCTTCTTTGATAACAAAATAATTCAGGTTCTTCTGCTGGGGGAATTCGTAGCGGAAGCCCAGTCCGTCATTGAAAAGGCGGAAACGTATGATGATATATCTATCGTTTGCCGGTTGGTTCAGGGTTACTGCCAACTCATTGTAATGATTGCGAATTTCTTTTTCCTCTCCCCATACCGGTTGCCAAGTTTCGTCAAAAGTAGAAGTTTGGGCATCCTTCAGTTCAAATCCATTATATAGGTTTGTTTTAGAATCAAGTTTGTCGGCATCTTTACGGGCTGTCCACTCAAAGTCTGTCTTAGCATCGGCATCTTCTTTTTTCAGTTCCAGTCCCAGCTTACTGGGTTTGATGACAGGCTTTTGTTTATAAGTCAGTTCATAAATGGGGGTACCTTCTCCGTTTAGGTGGAAAATCATTTCCAGGTTGCCATCCGGTGATGTAAGTTTTTGCTGTGCATTTGCTATGAATGAAATGCAAATGAATGCAATGAGTGAAAGTTTCTTTTTAATTTTCATATAACTATGGTATTAAATTATAAGCTAACAAGTTTCCTAACTCTGTTTTGTTTCGGATATTGCAAATGTAAGAATCTTGTATATTCAAAGATTGCACAAGAATAAAAATATAAATGCATTTGTCTTGTTATAAATATTATATCTCTGATTACTATATAGTTAGTGTATTTGCAATATCTGATAAATATAAATCAAAGTGAACTGTATCAGAACTCTAAAATCAATATTCCGCGACCGGAGAGCGTTAATTCTTTTCTTAATCCAACCTTTATGCCCGTCAATACATCCAAGGCGGATGCCTTTGGCAATATTTCTTTATAAGGAGTTAAATCAATACTCTGTTCCTTGTCGTTTCCATTCATGAATACAGTAACCGATTTGTTCCCATATTTTCTTTCGTATGCATATATTCCTTTATTGGGAGCGAAATGTTTTAGCGTTCCTTTGGCGATGGCTTCATTTCCTTTTCTCCATTGCAACAGTTTCTGCATATAGTCAAATGCTTCTCTTTGCCGGGCGGTGCGATTGGCGTTTTGGAAACAATTGCGCAGATCGCTTTGCCATCCGCCGGGATAGTCACAACGGAGAAGCCCGTCACCATTCGCTTTGTCTGCCGCCATCAATATCTCTGTCCCATAATAAATCTGAGGGATACCGCGGGTGGTAAACAAGAAAGCAAGTGCTTGTTTGTAGCGGTTCAGATTTTTGGTGTCTTCATCATTGCGATAGAAGCGTGAAGTATCGTGGTTGTCGAGGAATATCAGCAGATTCATGGGGTCGGCATAGACAAGGTCTTGTGTCAGATAATCATAAAGACGGAATAACCCTCCGCTCCAATCGGTGGTCTCTTCATCAAAAGCCCGATTCATGTGCTCCATTAAAGGGAAGTCCATCACTGTGCGAAGATTTGAGTTTCTGGGTGCGGCAAGTTTGCTGTCTTTTTGCCAGAAGGAAACGAGTACATTGCTGTTGAGCCAGGTTTCGCCCACGATGTTGAAGTCGGGATACTCCTCGTTGACGGCTTTACACCAGTGAGACATCATATCGAAGTCTGCGTAGGGATGCGTATCTTGGCGAATTCCGTTGATACCTGCATATTCAATCCACCAAATACTGCTTTGAATCAGATAGTTGGCTACGTGACGATTGCGTTGGTTGAAGTCGGGCATTGATTCGGTGAACCAACCGTCGACTGCTAATTTACGCTCATAGTCGGCGGCATGTATATCTTGTACACTGGCGGTTTTATAAGAAGTCTGTACATAATTTCCTCTGAAATTGAACCAGTCTTTTGAAGGCATATCCTTGAACAGGTAGTTCTCGCTGCCGCAATGATTGAATATCATGTCCATCACCACTTTCATACCTTTGGCGTGAGCCGCATCTACCAGTTTGCGGAATTCTTCATTGTTACCGAAGCGGCGGTCTACCTGATAGTAATCGGTGATGGCATAGCCATGGTATGAACCTTCTTTCATATCATTTTCCTGGATAGGGTTGAGCCAGATGGCAGTGATACCCAAATTGTCCAAGTAATCCAAATGATTTTCGATACCTTTCAAGTCACCGCCATGGCGTGCAAACGGTTCATTACGGTCTACTTTTGCTTCGAGCATTCCCGGAATAATATCGTTCGAAGGGTCACCATTGGAAAAACGGTCCGGCATAATCAGATAAAGTACATCACCGGCATTGAATCCTTTTACATCAGAAGCATCGTTTCTACGTTGTTTAATTTCGTAAGGGACAACAGTTTCTTTTTTACCTTGTTTCAAAGTTATATTGAAAGATTGGGGAGCCGCTTCCGACAAATCCATATATAAGAGAAGATAGTTCGGATTCTCTTGTTTGACTACCTCTTTCAAGAGAATGTCTTTGGCGGAAATACTCACATCACTTGACGAGATGTTCTCGCCATATAATAATACTTGTAACTCGGGATTTTTCATACCTGCCCACCAAAAGGTCGGGGCAACTTTTTTAATAATGGCTGCAGACGTGGGGTGCTGTAAGCCGAAGAGTGCGAGCAGTGTCATAAGTATAAAACTTCTTTTCATAATATATAGTATTTAATGTTATTCGGTTTGCTTGGTATTGCAAATGTAGGAGAGTAAAGAATCTCTTTTTAAGGCTGGAATAAAAATATAAATGCTCTTTTATGTTATATAATTGATTATTAGGGGGTCTGTATCCCTTGATTGGGTAGAAAATATAAATGGATATGAAAATATATTTCTTGTTTTTCTTTATTTTAATTACTTATCTTTATATATTTGTGTAATACTTAATTAATACGGAATGAGAAAAATCACATATTGTCTTATATTGTTCCTTTTTATCTACCCGTTGAGCTTGATGGCTGATAACGGATTGAATGAATCTGTACTGAAAGAGTTGGATAGGGTCATAGAGGAAAAGTATTCTTTTCATGTGCATAAAGAAAAAGAAATTGATGAAATAAAGGCTCGTCTTCACCGGTCTGGGAACAATGAAGAAAAGTATGAACTCTGCGGTTCGCTTTTTTATCTCTATCTGCATTATCAGGCCGATTCTTCTTTATATTATATAAATGAGAAAATGCGTTTGCTTCCTTTGCTTGACAAACCCGAGTTGAAGAATGAGATTATCATTAATCGTGCTGAGGTGATGGGAGTGATGGGCATGTATAATGAGGCATTGGAACAGTTGAGGCAGATTAATCCACAGGCATTGGAATTGAGACCGTTGAACTATTATTACCGTACTTTCCGGGCTTATTATGGTTGGGTGGCCGATTATACGACCAATGCGGAGGAAAAACAGAAGTATCTGGAGAAGACAGACGTTTATCGTGATTCTATTCTGGCAACAGCGCGTCAGGGAGTGGACAGAGATATCGTACTGGCGGAGAAGTACATGGTGGCAGGCAAACCGGATAGTTCACTGGTTATCCTGAATGGGCTGTTGAAGAAGAATCCTGATGAGCGGCAGAAGGCATACATCTATTATACGTTGTCCGAGGTGTATGATGTGACTGAGGATATGGATAAACAGATTTATTATTTGGCTTTGACTGCTGTGGTTGATTTGCAGTCTGCTACTAAAGAGTATGCGTCTTTGCAGAAACTGGCTCAATTAATGTATGAAAAAGGAGATATAGACCGTGCGTACAAATATCTGAATTGTTCGATGGAAGATGCTGTTTCGTGCAATGCCCGGTTGCGCTTTATTGAAGTAACTCAGTTCTTTCCTATTATTGACAAGGCTTATAAGTTGAAGGAACAGAGAGAGCGGCAGATCTCTCGTGCTTTGTTGATAAGTGTCAGCCTTTTGTCTCTTTTTCTCATTGCTGCCATTTTCTATCTGTATAGATGGATGAAAAAATTATCGGCTATGCGTAGAGATTTAAGTCAGGCTAACAAGCGATTGACTGATGTAAATGATGAGTTGGAACAGACCGGTAAGATAAAGGAAGTGTATATTGCCCGTTACCTGGACAGATGTGTGATTTATCTTGATAAGCTGGAACTCTATCGTCGTTCATTGGCAAAAATGGCGATGGCATCCCGTATAGATGATTTGTTTAAAGCCATTAAGTCTGAACAGTTTATCCGTGATGAACGGAAAGACTTTTATAATGAATTTGATAAGTCTTTCTTGGAATTATTTCCTCATTTTATTGCCTCTTTTAATAAATTATTGATAGAGGAGGGAAGAATATATCCTAAGTCGGGCGAATTGTTGACTACCGAACTTCGCATCTTCGCTTTGATTCGCCTGGGGGTGACAGACAGTAATAAGATTGCCCATTTCTTGGGTTATTCTTTGGCTACGATATACAACTATCGCAGTAAGATAAGGAATAAGGCAATAGGAGATAAAGAACAATTCGAGCACGATGTGATGAATTTATAATGCGGACTGACGCATCACTCTATACGTACGTATGTGTGGACCTTTGCTTCCGTATGTATGGGCTTACACGTTAGTATGCATGAGGCGATGCGTACTAACTTTTATAATGCTCTTGTCGGTTACTGTTTCTCTTTAATAATGCCTACACACCCTGCACCGATAATGAGGAATATACCTGCCAATACCAGCATGTTGACTTCCGGGGCAACGTTGCCTGCCGTGGTAAACATTTTCAATATCATTCCTCCCAATGAAGCGGCTACGATTTGCGGGATGCAGATGGTTCCGTTAAAGAGCCCCAAATAAGTACCCATGTGCCCTCCTGTCAACGCATTGGTCAGGATGGTGAAAGGCAAAGCCAACATTGCCGCCCATGCACAGCCAATCAGGGCAAAGGATGCAAATAATGCATATTGATTGTGGATGAATAAAACAGAGATGAAACCAATGCCTCCCAGCACCAAGCTGAGTACATAGGCAAACTTTTTGTTTTTAATCACCGGAATCACCGCCGCCCAAATGACTGAGCCGATTGCCTGTACCGCAAACAGAATACCCACCCAGTCGGCAGCATTCTGATATTGTATGGATTGAGTATCGAGGACTACTTTCGCTGTACCTTCTGCCATTGTTTCCACCGTAGGAGTGTCAAAGACATTCAATGCCACAGTTCCATTGGTGTAAGTCCACATAAACATAAAGGCTGCCCAACAGAAGAATTGCACCAAGCCTACCGTCCAAAAAGCTTTCGGTGCTTTGAGCAACAGCTTGAACATATTTGTTCTTTCCTTCTTCTCTTCATTGGTAATGCCGTGATATTCTGCATATTCTTCCGGTGGGAATTCCTTCACTTTGGCCGATGTATAAAGGACGCAAAGTATCAGGATGAATGCTCCGATATAGAAAGAATAGATGACAGAATCAGGCACGACTCCCTTGGGGGCGATATTGCTGATACCGATTGCCGCGAAGATAAACGGAAACAGATATCCTGCCAAACTTCCTGCATTACAAAGGAAACTTTGAATGGAATAGGCAAGTCCTTTCTGCTTCTCGTTGACCATATCGCCTACCATCATTTTAAAAGGTTGCATAGCCATATTGATGGAAGTATCGAGAAACATCAAAGATACCAGGCCAAAAATCATGGCGGCACTGACACTCATTCCGAAGCTTCCCGCATTCGGCAACAGGCACATGACACACACCGCAACGAGTGCCCCCACAAACAGGTAAGGAATACGTCGTCCGAAACGTGTCCAGGTGCGGTCGCTCAAAGCACCGATGATAGGTTGTACGATGATTCCTGCCAATGGTGGAAGAATCCAAAAGTAACTTAAGTCGTGAGGGTCTGCCCCCAGTGTGGAAAAGATGCGGCTTATATTAGCACTTTGCAAAGCGTAGGCTATTTGTACGCCAAAGAATCCGAAACTAATGTTCCATAGTTTCCAAAATCCTAAATCCGGTATTTTCTTCATGATATTGATATGAGTTAGAATCTGCCTGCGGCGTCAATCATTTCTTTCATCTTTTCATTAAACTTGTTGCTCTTCATCAACTCTTCCAGAGTGAGATGCATTCTGTATCTCCAATAATGGCGCGGGTTGGCCGGTACATTAATCCGTTCGGCGTCTACATTCGGGTAACGGATTTCCTCGTCCATCGATAACCAGTCTTGGAATGACAGGATACAGAGCAAAGACGGACATTCCAAATGGTTGCGCACAATCTCTTCGCAAACCCATCCCGGTGCGGCTGTGGGCACTTCGCCCCAGTGTCCCAGCACTTGGTTGTAATAGCGGCAAGTCTGTTCGTAGTCTTCTTCCCACCAGCCGCGCAATGTAGCCATGTCATGGGTAGAAATGGTGCAAACCGAACGATAAGGATACTCCCATACATGACCGAATTCGTGTTGGGGATTTTTAGGCATACGCTGAATTTCAAGGCTGAGTATCTGCAACTGTTCCATTACCCAAGGTACACAGTCGGGCACCATACCCAAGTCTTCACCACATACCAGCATCGATGTAGATTGTGTCAGGATAGGTAGTTTCTTCATCGCTTCCTGATACCAGAACTGGTTATGACGTTGATAATAATAGTGGTTATAAAGGCGGTTAAACACTTCCTTCTCTTCTGGGCTCAACACTTCAAAGATGAAATCGTTCTGCACGGCGATGCGTGGATGGTACATGGAAGGGTGTTTACGGTCAGGTACGAAAAGTACATTGCTGATTAGTGTATACAGTCCTTCGCATATATTTCTGCTTTCTTCGTCTTTCCGTTCGGCAAAGTAGGCTTCTACCTTACGCTGTGTATCAAATTCAGAACGCATTTCATAAATATCATCGTGGCAGTGTTGCACAAATGTCTCTTTCACCCTATCGGCTTTCTCACCAAAAATGCGGTTCAGGATGTTTTCATTGATGAACGGTTTTGTCATGAAATCTTTTTGGAATGTCAGCCCATAGCTTTGTATTTCGTCTACGCTCATTGGCAGAGCAGGTACAAACTGTCCCAGTAAGCCATGAACCGAATGGGAGGGAATCTCCCAAATGCGGAAGAAGCCCAAGATGTGGTCGATGCGGTAGGCGGTAAAGTATTCTGCCATTTTGCGGAAACGCTTCTGCCACCATTGGTAATCATCCTTTTCCATTACATCCCAATTGTATGTGGGGACCCCCCAGTTCTGTCCGTTAGTGGAGAATGCATCGGGCGGTGCACCGGCTTGTCCGTTCATATTGAAATAATAAGGCTCAATCCAGGCTTCCACACTATTGCGGCTGATTCCGATGGGAATATCTCCTTTAAAGATAATGCCCTTTTCGCGTGCATAATTGCCGGCATCCAATAATTGGATGTGTAGGTTGTATTGTATATAATAATAAAAAGCAATTTCTTCGTAACAGTCGCTTTCGGGTATGCACATGGCGGCTATTTCATCTGCATGATATTCATTATGCTCGGGCCATTGGCTGAAATTGGGAGTACCATATTGATCTCTTAAATAAGAGAAAGCAGCGTAGGGGAGTAGCCAATGTTCATTTTCTTTGAAGAACTTTTTGAACTCGGCAGAGACCAGCACTTTTTTCCCCGTTTGTTGGTACATTGATTTCAGATAGGCTCGTTTGGTGTTGTTCACCGCTTCATAGTCGATTTGGGGAAGGGCATTCAGCTCTTTTCGTTTTTCTTCATAGAAAGCCAAGGCTTCTTTATCTTTCAACTTGCCCAGCTGACGCAGGTCGATGTACATGGGATGGAATGCATAAATTGAAATGCTGTTGTAGGGATAAGAGTCCATCCATGTATTGGTAATGGTGGTGTCATTGATGGGAAGAAGCTGTATGGCTTGCTGGTGGGTGCTCACTGCCCAGTCTATCAGCTTCTTCAAATCACCGAAGTCGCCTACGCCAAAACTTCCTTCGCTGCGTAACGAGAAGACCGGAATGGCAGTACCTGCTACCTTGCGTGCAGAAGAAGTGAAACGGACTTCGGATTCGGGAGTGAGGTAGATTTCTCCTTTTTTCATTCCATCGATGCAGAGCAGGCGGTTATTGTGGGCCTCCCACTCTTCCACTTCTTTTGTATCGGCATTGCAGGCTACAAATTTGTATTCCAGTGGGAATTCCAGACTGGCGGCATTCAGTGTCACCGTCCATTCATTAGCTTGGATTTCTTCCATCAATACAGTTTGTTTGCAGTCCCAGTTGCCCAATGCGGCACCGCGTCCGCAAATTCCCAGCTGTTGGTGTTTGTGATGCAAGCAGGGACAGAGTGCGCGGAACGTAATACTGCAATCGGCAGGAGCCATTGTCTTTATACTGTTGGCAGATTGGTAGTCACCGCTGAATGCAGAACTATATAAATAGGATTCTTGTGGAAGGTCTTTCCAAAAGTCATCTAAGATATAGTGACAGTTTCTTTTTTTTCCGGGACAGAAAATGTGGGGCATCGTTCCACTTTCCCGCCGGATACATTGTCCGTCGCGATAAACTCCATAACGGTAGGAGATAGGGATGCCTGCGGGGGCGTCTGTCATTTCGGCACTGCCTTCCCAGCGGATTCCGTCTCCGGTGCTGAGCATGATTGGTTGGTTATCGTTGCCGCATAAGGTTGCGCCGAGCATTTCTCCCCAGGCGGTGCGGTATTCGATTCGGAATGTGAGTTTCATGTTATTATCTTATTAATGGTTTATATTCCAAATAGTTTAATGTTCCAAAATTAAGACTTTCCTGCATATAATCTTCATCAAGTGATTGAAATTATAAGAAAAAGAATGTTTGTCCGAAGTTCCCTTTTTGTTTGCATTCGTCTGTTTTCCCCCATTTCATCGATAAAAATGGCAAAAGGAAATACTATGGTACTCTTTGGGAAAAGGAAATGAAATATAAATGAAAAGCAGAGAGCCTTGTGTGTGGAAGGGGGAGAATGTATATAAAAAGTCCCGACTCTTCACCGAGTCGGGACTACCTCAAATTGTAAGATGTGAGGATTGGTTTTTTTTTAATTTTTAAATATTTAGTTGAATACAACTATTACGCGTCGATATTCGCATACGTCGCGTTTTTCTCTATGAACTCGCGGCGCGGACCTACATCATCTCCCATCAACATTGAGAAGATATAATCCACGTTCGCGGCATTTTCTATTGTTACTTGTTTCAGGATACGAGTTTCGGGATTCATCGTTGTTTCCCAAAGCTGTTCGGGATTCATTTCACCCAAACCTTTGTATCGCTGTGTATGGATACCGTTCTCCTGACCATCACCATATTTTCGGATAAATTCCTGGCGGGCTTCTTCAGTATAGCAATATTCGCTGATCTTACCTTTACTGCATTTGTAGAGGGGCGGATTTGCAATATATAAGTGGCCGTTTTCGATAATTTCCGGCATATAGCGGTAGAACAGCGTCATGATAAGAGTGTCGATGTGCGAACCATCGACATCGGCATCGGTCATGATTACGACTTTATGATAACGCAGTTTGTCAATATTTGCTTTTTTGCTGTCATCGTCACCGTCCACACCGAAACGTACCCCCAATGCAGTGATGATATTGTTTACCTCATCGCTTTCAAATGCTTTGTGCCACATTGCTTTTTCCACATTCAGAATCTTACCTCTCAATGGCAGGATAGCTTGAGTGGCACGACTGCGTCCTTGTTTGGCAGAACCGCCTGCAGAGTCACCCTCGACAAGGAATAATTCACATTCTTCAGGATTACGGCTGGAGCAGTCGGCAAGTTTGCCCGGCAGTCCGCCACCACCCATCGGGCTTTTTCGCTGAACAGATTCGCGTGCTTTACGTGCGGCAATGCGGGCTGTGGCAGCCAAAATCACTTTGTCTACAATTTGTTTTGCTTCTTTCGGATGCTCTTCCAAATAATAGGTAAGTGCTTCACCTACTGCTTGGTTTACGGCTCCGCTGACTTCGCTGTTGCCCAGTTTGGTCTTGGTTTGTCCTTCAAATTGCGGTTCGGCTACTTTTACAGAGATAACGGCAATCAAACCTTCGCGGAAGTCTTCTCCCGAGATTTCAACTTTGGCCTTCTCCAATGCCTTGATGTCTTCGGCATATTTTTTAAGTACACGTGTCAGTGCACTGCGGAATCCCGCTTCGTGCGTACCGCCTTCTATCGTGTTGATATTGTTGACATAAGAATGCAGACTTTCACGATAACCGGTGTTGTACATGATAGCACATTCAATCGGGGTACCGTTCTTTTCTGTGTTCAGATAAATCACATCATCAATCAATGAGTCGTTGTTTCGGTTCAGAAAACGTACAAACTCTTTCACTCCTTCATCCGAGTGGAACACCTCTTTTTTGAAGTTTCCTTCTTCGTCTTTCTGGCGGCGGTCGGTAAGCGAGATGGTGATACCCTTGTTCAGGTAAGCCAATTCGCGCATACGTGCTTCGAGGATGTCATATTTATATTCGGTAACAGTGAAGATAGACTCATCCGGCCAAAAGGTTTGTTTGGTACCGCTGATTTCTGCCATGCCTACTTCCTTAACCGAGTACAGAGGATGTCCGCATGAATATTCCTGCTGGAAAATCTTACCGTTGCGGAACACTTGTGTAGTCATGTGCTTGGACAGTGCGTTCACACACGATACACCTACACCGTGAAGACCACCGGATACTTTATAAGAACCTTTATCGAATTTACCTCCGGCATGGAGTACCGTCATGACGACTTCCAATGCGGATTTCTTTTCCTTTTCGTGGTAGTCCACCGGAATACCACGGCCGTTGTCCTGCACTGTGATGGAGTTGTCTTCGTTGATTGTTACTTCGATGTGGTCGCAATAACCGGCCAGCGCTTCGTCGATAGAGTTGTCAACAACTTCATAAACCAAGTGGTGCAAACCCTTTTCGCTGATATCTCCGATATACATGGCGGGACGTTTACGTACGGCCTCCAGTCCTTCAAGAACCTGGATATTGCTGGCCGAATAATTGTTCTCGCCGTTTATCTTTTCTTCTTCAGTCATGTTTAATTCGATTTCTTTATTTAGCTTTCAAAGATACAAAAAAATGCTGATATAGAAGGAGTCTTGGAGGATAAAAAAATTAAATTTATGGCTTGGCTGGAATAATGCCGGAGCATTTTGGATTCTTGTTTTCTGGAACGACAAAAGGCCGAATCACATGATTCAGCCTATTTTATCTTTTGGTTTAAGACTTTGCTTAAGCGAGCTTGCTAATGTGAGCAGCCAATTTAGACTTCAGGTTAGAAGCTTTATTCTTATGAATAATGTTGCGCTTAGCTAACTTGTCCAACATCTTTTGGATGCCCGGATACATTGCAACAGCTTCTGCTTTATCAGAAGTCTCACGAAGTTTTTTAACAGCATTACGCATTGTTTTAGCATAATATCTGTTATGAAGTCTTCTCTTCTCTTCCTGTCTGATTCTCTTTAGTGATGATTTGTGATTTGCCATCTCGACTAATCTTTAGTTTTGTTCTTTTATTATTTTTTATTTGTAGCCCCTGGGGGAATCGAACCCCCCTTTCAAGAATGAAAATCTTGCGTCCTAACCGATAGACGAAGGGGCCGGGCCTTTAATTGCCAGCCTTAGCTTGGCGTTTGCGTCGGAGAGTGTTTTTCTCTTTTGCGGTTGCAAAGGTAGAAACTATTTTTTAATCTCCAAAATATTCGAGTGATTTTTTTTAGTTTTTTGTTCGTTTTACCCGAAAATGACTACTTTTGTGCATGATAGAGGCTTAATAATGGAAGAATATGTTGCAAAAAACAGTTGGAATCGTACTTCATAGTCTAAAGTATAATGATACTTCGAACATTGTCGATATCTATACGCAGCACACGGGGCGGGCTTCATTCCTGGTGAAAATTCCCCGTTCGCGTAAGTCGACAGTGAAGTCAGTGCTTTTTCAGCCTCTTGCCATGGTGGAGTTTGAGGCAGACTATCGCCCGAATACCAACCTTTATCCTGTTAAGGAGGCTAAATCATGGTATCCGTTTTATACCTTGCCCTATGACCCTTATAAATCGGCCATAGCCATGTTTCTTGCCGAGTTTCTTTATCGGGCATTGCGTGAGGAGGCGGAGAACAGGCCGCTTTTTGCTTATCTGGAGCATTCTATTCGTTGGTTGGATGGATGTGAGCATGGGTTTGCCAATTTTCATTTGGTATTTTTGATGCGCTTTTCCCGTTTTCTCGGTCTCTATCCTAATACAGAAGATTATGATGAGGGATGTTTCTTTGATTTGCTCAATGCTTGTTTTACTCCCATACAGCCTTCGCATGGAGCATTTCTGAAGCCGGATGAGGCTTCTCGTATTAATATTCTGATGCGGATGAATTATGAGACGATGCACCTTTTTGCCATGAGTCGCGCAGAGCGCAACCGTTGTCTTACCATTATCAATGATTATTATCGCTTGCATTTGCCTGATTTCCCTTTGCTTAAATCATTGGATGTGTTGAAAGAACTCTTTGCCTGAAAACCGATATTTTTCTGCGGATTCAAATACGAAGTAAAGGAAAACGGGGCAGTCATTATTCTTGGGGATTTATATGTCATATCACCGACAAAGGAAGAGTAAGCTGTTTCTTAGGGTCAGCCAAAGTCTTTTAAACGGAAGATTATTACAGTCCACGGTAACAGACCGTACGGTCCACTGTAACGGACTGTACAGTCTACGGTAACGGACTATACAGTCCACTGCCGGAGACTGTAGTAATTCGACTGACAAACAGGCTTAATCGAAGGGATGCAAACGCTTATTCCGGCTAATGAAACAACGTAGGGAGTTCTAAACATATGCAGAGCGTTTGAAAACCGGAGGAGACAACATCCGGTGACTGGTGCCGGCTGGATATGTTGAATCCCCAAGAATACAAACCGGCCATAAAAAAGACAGAAGAGTGTTTCTTACACAAGACCAAGGTCTTTTCAGAAAAACTCTTCTGCCTTTTTCAAAGACTTCAGCCGCTTTTAGGCAAACGCTTCCGTCTTTTTTCTATGCTGTTTAAAGACTTTATGCCAACAGCTCTTTTACCTTAGCGGAAATGGCGCGACCTTCTGCTTTGCCTGCCAGTTGCTTGGTAGCCACGCCCATTACCTTACCCATATCTTGCGGGCCGGTTGCGCCTACTTCTGCAATGATTGTTTTCAAAGCAGCTTCCAATTCTTCGGCCCCCATCTGTTTCGGCAGATAGGCTTCGATAACGGCTACCTGGGCCAGTTCGGTTTCTGCCAGATCGGAACGGCCTTGTCCGGTGTAAATAGCAGCAGAGTCTTTGCCTTGTTTTACCAATTTCTGCATAATTTTCAGAGCAGCATCATCGGTCAGTGTATCATTGGCTCCCGGAGCGGTTTTTGCTTCGAGGAAGAATTTCTTCACATTGCGTAAAGTTTCTAATTTCACTTTATCCTTGGCTTTCATAGCCTCTTTGATATCGTTGCTGATTACGTCAAATAAATCCATATTCTCTATAATTTTAGTTGTTAAAATGTTATTGTTATGCCACCGTTTTCGGTATCGTTGTTATTGAATGTTTCCTCTTCTTCGGCTATGGCTTTGGATTGGATGCTTTCAAGCACGGTCTTGGTGCGCTGATAAGTGGGAGTTGTTTCCACCATGCTGATGATGTCATCATTATCAAGGTCTTCCAGACTGAATATATAGATGTTGTGGCGTTTTTTCTTGTTGCTGTTTTTGAAAGTGTCGCGACCGTAGTAGTCTCCACGGCGTTCATCCTTGCGCTGTTCTTCTTCTTCTTGTTCTTCCAGTTTCTTTTGTTCTTCGATGGTGCGTTTGTTGAGCATGTTGTCCATGCCCGGTACGTCTTTGATGCCGAAGCCGGTTGCCAGTACAGTGAACTTCACTTTGTTTTCCAGAGATTCGTCGATGTAAAGTCCCCATTTGGTTTCCACATCTTTGCCAAACTTACTCATGAAATCATGCACTTCGTTCATCTCTTCCATCATCAGTTCGCTTTTGGTGCTGAAAGAAATGTTGAACAGAATCTTCTTTGAGTTGAAAATATCATTGTTGTTCAGCAGCGGCGAGTGCAGCGCATCATTGATGGCCTGGCTCACACGATTTTCTCCTTCACCGTATCCGGTACTCATTATGGCCACACCACCGTCTTTCAATACTGTTTTCACATCATTGAAGTCGAGGTTGATGGTACCGCGGATAGTGATGATTTCAGCAATGCTTTTTGCTGCTACAGAAAGGGTGTCGTCTGCTTTTCCGAAAGCATTCATGACACTGAAGTCGGAGTAGATGTCGCGCAGGCGTTCATTGTTGATGACCAGCAAAGCATCTACATGCTGGCTCATTTGCTCCACACCGTCCAGTGCCTGGTCTATTTTGCGGTTACCCTCGAACAAGAAGGGTATAGTAACTATACCCACGGTAAGGATATCCATGTCTTTGGCTGTTTTGGCAATGATAGGTGCAGCACCGGTTCCGGTTCCTCCCCCCATTCCGGCAGTGATAAATACCATTTTACAGCCGTCGTTCAGCATATGTTTTACATCTTCGATGCTTTCTTCGGCGGCTTCGCGTGCACGTGCAGGACGATTTCCGGCCCCCAGTCCTTCTTTACCCAGTTGCAGCTTGACGGGAACAGGCGATTCGGCCAATGCCTGATTGTCTGTGTTGCACACTACAAATGTTACATCGTGAATACCTTCTTTATACATGTGATTTACGGCATTGCCGCCGCCACCACCCACACCGATTACTTTAATGATAGTCGGGTTGTCTTGTGGGAAATCGAATGGCATTATAGTTTCATCAGACATAATCTTACTATATTATATAAGGTGATGTAATTTACTTGTTTCTTTTAATCTTCTTTCAACAGGTCATCAGAGAGTGTGGTAATTTTTTTACCGAGCTTTGACCAAAGGCTGCTGCCTTTTTTCAATTGCTTGATTTCTTTCTCCAATTCTCGTATTTGAGCATTCTTGGTTTCTACATCCAGTAGTTCTGCCTTGCTCAAAGCAGCTAATGCTTCTTTATATTTTTCGGCATTCTTTAATTCGATGGCTTTCTTTATAAAGCTTTCGCAGTCGGCAATGCGTTGCTTTTCAGCTTCTTCCTTTCTGCGTTTTTCTTCAGCTTCCTGTGCCAGTCTTCTTCTTTTTTCTTCTGCACTTTCTCCTTCTTCGGTAAAGAGTCCGGTTTGAATGGGCTGAGCCGGTTCTCTCGGATGTTCAGGGCGATAACAGTTTTCTTTTCCGGCAGCCAGCAGTGCAATGATGGTGTTGGACATTCCGTCTTTTTTCAGTTCAATTCCTCCTTTAAGGCTCAGTTGGGAGTCTTTTGCCATTCTCACCTTTTCCAGTTTGGTTCGTTTGCTGAAGGCTTCTTCCATATTTTTCAAGTTGGCTGCACCACCGGTGACAATGGCTCCTGCCAATAATTTGTCATCGTAGCCGGAGAGCACAATCTGATTCCATACGTTTGCCAATATTTCGTTGACACGCGCTTCCACAATATCTTCCAATAGGTGGGCTTCAATACTGCATTTTCCGTCGATGGAATAGTTGGGTGTTTCTTCTTCATCTTTTGACGGGTCGATATAGGCGTTACCATATTTTAGTTTCAACTCTTCGGCATCCTCTTCTTCTATTTGCTGGCTGCAAATATCTTTGGTAATATTGCTGCCACCCAAAGGAATAACTGCCAGATGGCGGAGGATATTGTTTTTATAAACCGAAACTGTGGTTGTATCTGCGCCAAAGTCGATGAGCATACACCCGGAACGTCTTTCGCTGTTGGTCAGTACTGCATTGGCAAGTGCCAATGGCGAGATGACATAGTCTGCAATTTCTATTCCTGCCTGGTGGAAACATTTATCGATATTCTGTTTAACACTGCTACGGGCAATGATGTTGAGGAAGCGCCCTTCGATATGGTCACTGGGAACACCGACAGGATCTGCTAACAAGTTGATGCCTACTTTATATTCTTGCGGGGCTACCTCCAATATATCTTGGTCGATGATGGGTACTTCGCGGTTGCTGTCCATCAGCGAGTCAATTAACTCTTGTGATATTTTAGTTTCTTCTTCCAAGTGGCGTACTTCCGTGTTGCGGATAGTGCGGAGCGATTGTCCGCCGATGCCTACATATACCTTTCCGATAGAAGCCTTTAATGTCGATTCCAGTTTCTTGATAATCGAAGTAAGGCTTTGTGCGGTCTTGTCCAGATTATAAATAACTCCTTTTCTGATGAAATCAGACGAAGGTTCGCTGGCGAGGGCCAGTACTTGTATACTTCCGTCCGGATGCTTCTTTCCTGCAATACCTGTGATCTTTGAAGACCCCAATTCTATTGCTACAATAAAATCTGTTGCTGCCATATCTTACTTCTCTTTTTTGGTACAAATAATCTGATTGCTAAATTCCAAACTGATGCGGCTGTATTTGTTCCAGCCCACCTGGTTCAGACCTTTTTTATAAAAAATCTTCAGTCTTTCAAACTTTTCCTCATAATCGCCGGGTTTCCCAAGGAAAATAATATGTTCTCCAACGCGCGGAACCAGTTCCAGCTCTTTGGCAGGAGTGACATTTATCTGTTCAATTTGGGCCTCCCATAGAGGATGATTTTGTAGGAAGATACCTAACTTATATAATTCTTTCGTGGCAAAGTCACGGTCTACACTACCGGTAACAACAGCTACATGGGCCGAACTGTTGGGTATCGGCATCACTTTTCCTTTGCTGTCAATGTAATAATTGTCTCCGTTGGCAGCCATTACCCTTAATAAAGGCAAACGCTGCGTAACTTCGATGCCTATCTTACGGCCGGGAGTGCGGTAGCATTCCACATTTTCAATCAATGGGTGCTTGCTGAGTTCATCTTCCAAAAGCCGGGTATTGATATCTCCCATTTTTTTCCCTATGGGAGACAGTTTCTTACTGTTAAGTAAGCGGAGTACTTCTTTTTGGGTGATGAAACCATGGTCGATACTGTCATTGATAATCAATTCCATACCCTTGCAAGTCTGATCTGCAGGCTTGGTATTGAAGACTGTAACTGCTACTATAAGGTAAGCTGTTATCAGTAACAAGAACAGGAGTATGAAAATTCGTTTAATCATTGTTTGTTCAGTAATTCGCAGATTTGGGGAACATAGTTTTCAATGTCTCCTGCACCTAAAGTGATTAATACTTCTATATTCTTATTTCTCAGTACATCTAGAATCTCTTCTTTTGAACACATGGATTTCTCAATGCCGGGGCGCAGATTGTCGTAAATCAATCGGCTGCTTACTCCGGGAATAGGTTTCTCTCGTGCCGGATAGATATCCACCAAAATTACTTCATCCAGCAATGACAGACTATCGGCAAAGTCTTGGTAGAAGTCACGTGTACGGGTATAGAGATGCGGCTGAAATACTGCAGTCAGTTTCTTGTCCCGGTATAAAGCACGCATGGAAAGAATACTTTGACGGATTTCAGACGGATGGTGGGCATAGTCACTCAGGAATACTACTTTGTCGTTCTTGATTTTAAAGTCAAAACGACGGTCTACTCCACGGAAAGTTTTCATGCCTTCTTTTATCTCTTCATTGGTGACACCGCTCATTTGGGCCAATGCCATAGCTGCCACTCCATTTTCAATATTAATGGCAATGGGCACCCCCAATTGAATATCATCAATATTGCCCAATGGCGAAATATAGTCAAAGAATATTTCACCGCTTCCGATACGGATATTCTCTGCATGAAAGTCACCTTCTTCTTTAGAATAGGTATATAGTTGTACACCTTCTTGTAAATCGGGTTGCAATTCAATGCCTTTGCGCATGATAAGCGCTCCCCCCGGACGAATTAAAGAAGTGTAATGGCGGAAGCTTTCCAAATAGGCTTCTTTAGTGCCGTAGATGTCCAAATGGTCGGCATCAGTAGCAGTAACTACCGATATATAAGGTGAAAGCCAATGAAAGGAACGGTCGAATTCATCAGCTTCGATGACTACATATTCACTGGTATCGGACAACAGTAAATTAGTTCCGTAATTTTTTGAGATACCTCCCAGAAAAGCGTTACAGCCTACATGGGATTGATGAAGCAAGTGGGCTGTCATGGTCGAAGTGGTTGTTTTGCCGTGTGTGCCGGCTACACAAAGACCTTTTCCGGCACGAGTTAACATGCCCAATACTTGCGAACGTTTCTGTATCTCGAATCCATTTTCACGGAAATAGGTAAACTCTTTATGTGTTTCGGGAATAGCAGGAGTATATACGACCAAAGTGCTTGATGCGTCACGGAATGATGCGGGTATTTGGTCTGAGCTGTCTTCGTAATGAATAGCTGCTCCTTCTTCTATCAACTTTTCCGTCAGTTCACTTGGAGTACGGTCATAGCCACCTACATTCTTGCCTTTTGACAAGAAGTAACGTACCAATGCACTCATACCGATGCCTCCGGCACCGATAAAGTAAACTGATTTTAGTGTATTAACATTCATTTCTCTTTCTATAATCATCAGCCAATTCATAGACTTCGCGTGCAATTACATTTGCAGAGTCTGTAAAGGCCAGTTTTGCAATATTTGTACTTAAACTCTTTAGCAATTCAGGATGTTGGACGGTTTCAATTGCTTTATCCAACAAAGCTTCTTTGGCAGCAGCATCTTTTATGTAGAGCGCTGCATTTTTATTGACTAGTGCCAATGCGTTTTTGGTTTGATGGTCTTCTGCTACGTTGGGAGAGGGTACCAGAATGACCGGTTTCTGCAATAAACAGAACTCAGAGATAGAACCGGCCCCGGCACGGCTGATTACCAAGTCAGCAGCACTGTATGCCGATGCCATGTCGCTAATGAAATCGGTAACATGAAGCATGGGCAGTTCCCCTGCTTTAGCCACGGCTGCACGAACTTCATCAATGTAAATCTTACCGGTTTGCCAGATGAACTGCACACCTGATGTGCGTATCTTTTCAAGTCCTTCCATCATACAGTGGTTGATAGTACGTGCGCCAAGACTTCCTCCCAAAATAAGGACAACTTTCTTTTCGGGGTTAAGACCAAAGGAACGGATGGCTTCTTCGCGACTGATAGTATGATTGAGTAACCCTTGGCGTACAGGATTACCGGTCAGGATGATTTTATCTTTTTCGAAGAAACGTTCCATACCGTCGTATGCTACACATATCTTGCAGGCTTTTTTTGCCAACAGTTTATTCGTAACTCCGGCATAAGAATTCTGCTCTTGCAACAAGGTGGGGATTCCCATCATACCGGCTACTTTCAATGTAGGGCCGCTGGCATATCCACCAACTCCGACTGCTGCATGAGGACGGAATTCTTTGATTATTTTGCGTGCTTTCCACTGGCTCTTTGCCAGTTTGTAAAGAACGGATATATTTTTCAGCAAGTTCTTACGGTCGAATCCTGCAACGGGTAAACCTTTTATCGGATAACCGGCAGCGGGAACACGATGCATTTCCATTCTGCCTTCAGCACCTACGAACAGGATTTCCGCTTCGGGATGTTGCTCTTTAATGGCATTGGCAATGGATACGGCAGGGAAAATATGTCCGCCGGTTCCTCCTCCGCTGATGATAATTCTTAAATTCTCTTCCATTTCTTGCTCTATTTTGATGCAAAGTTATGAATAAACTCCTAATATGTTCAGTCTTAGACTGATTTATTGTTTTCGGAAGCTTCTGTCGGTATTGTTTCGTCTGTCGGAATAGATTCTGAAACCTCCGAAAGCGTATCTTCGTTTCCAGGTTTGCCGGCTGCTTCTGCTGTTACCAGGCCTCGTGCGTGTTCCAGCAAAATTTGGGTAGCTGCTTGCAACTTGACTTCGGCAGTAGTCTCTTCTTCCTGTTTCTTTTGTTCTTCTTTCTCTGCTACATATCGGCTGACACTGAGAATCATGCCGATATAGGCGCAGTTGATTAAAGTAGAGGTACCTCCCTTACTGATGAGAGGCAATGGTTGTCCTGTAACAGGGAAAAGACCTACTGCCACCATCATATTCAACATAGCTTGAGAAACTAGCAAAATGGCAATACCCATGACAAGGAATGCGGGAAAAGCTTTTTCGCTTTTTCGAGCTATCTTTCCGGCGCGCATCAGCAACCAAATGTAGAGTACGACAACAAAGCCGCCTCCCAACAACCCAAGCTCTTCGATGACGATAGCAAAAATAAAATCGGAAAATGCTTGCGAAAGGAAATCTCGCTGGACACTGTTGCCCGGCATTTTACCAATGATATTGCTGGAGGCAATGGCGATATTGGCATGGGCAATCTGGGCATTCTTGTCAATATCATATTTGGCGGCCGGAACCGCTTCTTTATCTTCGAAGAACCCTTTAATACGATTCTGCCACGTCTCTACACGATGCATCATCGGTATATCACGATATTGCTTTGCGGGTGTTACCATAATCATCCCTATAAATATGACGGCAATGACTCCTACGATAGAAATCAGCTTGAGAAGTTGCTTCCATGGTACGCGACCGATAATCATCATCAGAAAAACGACTCCAAACAGTAACATGGCTGTTGAACCGTTCTCGGGAGCAATCAATATGAATACGATACCGGTAATCCACATAATATATTTGAATGCCTTCGGATTGGCGCCGTCTTCTTCCTGAAACTTGGAAAGAATGAAAGCAGTAACGATAATAACAGCCATTTTTGCAAGCTCGGACGGTTGAAACTGGATGCCGAAAAAAGTCATCCATCGGGCTGCTCCGTTCACACGGTCACCTGTAATGATACCCATCCCCATTACGAATACCAATAAAACTGCTGATATAGGTAATAAGAAGAAGGGAAGAACCCTAAACCACTTGCAGGGAATGTTATGCACCAGTACCACAATACAAGCACCTACCATCAGGATAACACTATGCTGGGTGATGGGCCCCCAATGGTCTCCACTTTTATAAGTAAGCGTACTGGCAGCGCTGAATACCTCTACAATGGAAATCAAACAAAGAAACAGGAAGATAATCCAGATTACTTTGTCGCCCTTGAATAAGTCTTTTATCAGGTCCATGCTATTTAATTTTCAGTTTATACGTTGAAATAAATAAGATTACCTCTTTTACAATGCTCTTACACAGTCTTTAAATTGCTCGCCGCGGTCTTCGTAACTTTTAAAAAGGTCGAAGCTGGCACAACAAGGGCTCAACAGTACTGATTCACCTTTCTTTGCCATGCGATAGGCTGCGTCCACAGCATCTTTCATGCTTTGAACGTCAGCTGTGGGAAGTCCGAATGGGTCGAAGAACTCATGCAACTTTTCATTATGTAATCCCATATAAATGAGTCCTACACATTTCTCTTTTACCAAGTCGGCGATTTCATTGTAATCATTACCTTTATCTTTTCCGCCTAAAATCAAGACTGTTTTTGTCTTCATGCTTTGTAATGCATACCAACAAGAGTTGACATTGGTGGCTTTTGAGTCATTGATATAGTCTACTCCTTTTACGCGGCATACTTTTTCCAGGCGGTGTTCCACTCCTTTGAAGTCTCCTAAGGCTTCGCGGATACATTCTTTGCGAATGCCGGCCAGGTTAGCAGAAATACCGGCTGCCATGGAGTTGAATAAATTATGAGTACCGGTCAAGGCCAACTCTTCTTGTTCCATATTGAAAGCAATCGGTTTGGTGAAGCATACCTTGTCTTTCTCAACATAGGCTGCTGCTCCTTCTTCTTTTTGCTCGGCAAAGGGATAGTAGTGTCCGTGAATTCCATATTTATGTAGCTCACGCTGAATAATCGGATCATCATTCCAGAAAATAAAGGCATCTTCGTCCGTCTGATTTTGTATGATACGGAATTTTGCATCCACATAATTCTGCATCTTATGGTCATACCGGTCTAAATGATCCGGGGTGATATTTATCAGCACCGCAATATTGGCATGAAATTTATACATATTATCCAATTGGAAGCTACTCAGCTCAATTACATAATAATCATAATTGTATTCAGCCACTTGGAAAGCAAGGCTTTGCCCTATATTTCCGGCCAGACCGACATTCAGTCCTGCCTTTTTAAAGATATGATAAATCAGGGAAGTAGTGGTGGTTTTGCCATTACTGCCTGTAATACAAATCATTTTTGCATTTGTATAACGTCCCGCAAATTCTATTTCAGAGATAATAGGGGTTCCTTGTGCTTTCAGTTTCAAAATCATCGGGGCATCATTAGGGATACCGGGGCTTTTTATTACTTCATCAGCATTTAGTATCAACTCTTCCGTATGCTTTCCTTCTTCCCATGCAATGCCTCGTTCGTTCAGCATATCTTTGTATTTGCTCTTAATCATAGACATGTCTGAAACAAATGTATCAAAACCTTGTTTCTTAGCCAGAACTGCTGCTCCCGCACCGCTCTCTCCGGCTCCTAATATGACAATTCTCTTAGCCATAATCAATTTTTGTTTATCTTATCTTTAATGTAATAATTGTAATTGCAGCCAGTACGATGGTGACAATCCAGAAACGTACTGTGATTTTTGATTCATGGAATACATTGCCGGGTTTTGTAAAAACATAGCTGCAATTAGGGTCTAGTTGTGCTAATGTAGTGCGGAAATGGTCATGGATAGGTGTACGCTTGAAAATGCGTTGGATATGTCCTTTCTTTTTCCCGCTTTTGAAATATCTTACTTGAAGAATGACCGATAAGTTTTCTATCAAGAAGATTCCGCAAAGGATGGGTATAAGCAATTCCTTATGGATAATAATTGCAAATACCGCTATGATACCACCAATGGTCAAGCTTCCCGTATCGCCCATGAACACTTGTGCCGGGAATGCATTGTACCAAAGGAAACCGATGAGTGCACCGATAAATGCACATATAAATATAACCAGTTCTTCGCTGCCGGGGATATACATTATATTAAGATATCCGGCGTATTCGATGTGACTGGACACGTATGCTAGAATTCCAAGTGTTAGACCTATGATGGCGGAGTTTCCGGCTGCCATTCCATCCATGCCATCGTTCAAATTGGCACCATTTGAAACTGCCGTTACAACAAAAATGGTTACTAAAACGAATAATATCCATCCGGCAGTTTGGGCATGGTCACCTAGGAAACCGACAAAATCGGCATAATCCAAGTTGTTGTTCTTAAAGAATGGTATCGTTGTCTTTGTTGACTTTTCATTTTGAGCTTTATGGACAATCTCCACTATTTCTCCTCCTTTTTGTATTTCCACATTCTCACGGATAACTACGTTAGGGCTTAAATAGAGAGTCAATCCTACGATTAATCCCAAACCAACCTGACCGATAATCTTAAACTTGCCGTGCAAGCCTTCCTTATCTTTACGGAAAACTTTGATATAGTCATCCAAAAATCCTAATGTGCCTAGCCAAACAGTAGTGATCAGCATCAATATCATATAAATGTTATCCAGTTTCCCCAATAAAAGACAGGGAATAAGGATAGCAACAATAATAATGATTCCTCCCATTGTAGGAACGCCTACTTTTTTTACATTAAAAGGGTCGATAGAAGCATCGCGTTGGGTCTCTGTAATCTGTTTCCGTTTCAGTAAGTTAATAAAATATTCTCCGAAGATGGCAGATATCAACAATGAGAGGATGACAGCCATCAAGGAACGGAATGATACATAACCGAACATTCTAGCTCCGGGAAAATCACACTGCTCTAAAAAATTAAATAAATAATATAGCATTTCTTGTTGGTTTATTCATTAGCAAATATATCTTTCAATACCTCCTTATCATCAAAATGGTGCTTTATACCTTTTATTTCCTGATAATTTTCATGCCCTTTTCCGGCAACCAGCACAACGTCTTTGGCTTGGGCAAGCATGCATGCTGTACGGATAGCTTCTTTTCGGTCTGCTATGCTGATGACCTTACGCATATTTTCTTTATTCAATCCTGCAAGCATATCATTGATAATATCCTGTGGCTCTTCAAAGCGGGGATTGTCTGACGTGATGATGACTTTGTCACTTTGCTTGGCTGCTTCTTGAGCCATTAAGGGACGTTTGCCTTTATCACGGTTGCCGCCCGCACCTACAACCGTAATCACCTTTCCTTTCCCGTTCAATACCTCGTGGATGGCATTCAATACATTTTCTAGTGCATCGGGAGTATGTGCATAATCGACGATGGCTGTATAGCCTTTGGGTGAACGCAAGGAATCAAAACGTCCGGCAACAGGACGTAGTGTACTTAAAGCAAGAAGAACATCTTCCGGTTTCTTTCCCAACAGACAGCCTGCGCCATAAACGGCTAATAAATTAGAAGCGTTAAAACGTCCGATAAATTGCACGTTGACTTCTACATTGTTAATGTCCAGCAGCATTCCTTCAAATCCGTCTTCAAGTACTTTGCCTTTAAAGTCACTGAGGCTGCGGAGAGAATAGGTGCTGACTTTCGCTTTGGTATTCTGTGTCATAACCAAGCCGTTTCTATCGTCCAGGTTGGTTAGGGCAAAAGCACTTTTCGACAAGCCATCAAAGAATGCTTTCTTGGCTTTCAGGTAATTCTCAACCGTTTTGTGATAATCCAGATGGTCGCGCGTTAAATTGGTGAAAATACCTCCGGCAAACTTTAAACCTCCGATACGCTTTTGGGCAACAGAATGTGAACTGACTTCCATAAAGACATACTTGCAACCTTCGTCTGCCATACGGCCTAATAATTGATTTAATGTAATGGGATCAGGAGTAGTATGGTCTGTGGGAACTGCTTCATCGTCAATATAATTACAAACTGTGGATATTAAGCCGACCTTATAACCGAATTTGCGGAACATATTATATAATAAGGTGGCAATGGTGGTTTTACCGTTTGTCCCGGTAACGCCTACCAACTCCAGTTTTGATGTTGGGTCACCATAAAAGGCAGTAGCCAGTTTCCCGACAATATCTTCTGTATCGCCTACTTTGATATAAGTAATATTTTCATTCAATGTTTCGGGAAGAGTCTCGCACACCACTGCAACGGCACCTTTTTCTATTGCTTTTGTGATATAAGCATGTCCGTCTGTCTGCGTACCTTTTACAGCTACAAACACATGTTCCGGTTCAATAAGACGTGAGTCTATATTGATTCCTGAAATCTCTTTGGTGGTATTGCCAATGATCTCGCTTACGGTTATACCTTTGATAATCTCTTCCAGTTTCATATCTTTCTTCTATATTAATTTAATCGTAATTGTATGGTTTGTCCCTTGCGTATGGTATTGCCGGCAGGAATACTCTGCGACTTGACTTTACCCATTCCGCTTAGACGGGTTTTCAAACCGATACTCTCCAATAGGTAAACAGCATCTTTGGCGCCCATGCCGATTACGCTTGGTACCAGTTTATTATTTATTTCTTTTTTGCTGAACATTACATTGTCGGGATTTGTCGTAACGTTCCCCCAAACCGGTTTGTCAATTGAATAGCTGTTTGACAGACCGGTGGTTCTTATATCAATCTGATTCAGTATATAGTTTGCAGCTCCTATATCCCCATGTTTCACGTCAGGAACTAAGATAGAAGTTGAATCTTTCGCACCTTGTAAGTCCTGAGCAAGATGTTTTGCAAACACACGCTCGGCAATATTGCGGAATACAGGGCCGGCCATACCGCCTCCCGATGCCGGATAGCCATTCTTCTGAATGGCTACGATACAACTGTATCGGGGAGATTCGGAGGGGAAATAGCCGCAGAAGCTAACCAAATATTGGCGCATACCATTGGTGTATCCCGATCTTCCCTGAGATACTTGAGCTGTACCTGTTTTTCCTGATACATGAAACTGTTTGGAACCTGCTTGTCGTCCTAATCCCTCGCTAACCACCTTTTCAAGAATAACTTGTATCTCTTGAATTGTTTTGGGAGAAGCTATTGCCGGATTAAGAACCTCGGTCGGAATTTCTTTCACAACTTGTCCGTCTTTCATAATCGCCTTGACAAATTTAGGTTTAACCATCACACCATTGTTTGCTATAGCGTTATAGAAAGTTACCGTACTGATAGGAGGAATCTGTGTCTCATATCCGATAGACATCCATGCCAATGCTGTTTTTGACCAATTGTTTTTGTTGGGCATACGGATAAATGGATCACCTGCTCCCGGGATATCCAAATGAAGTGGGGACGCTATACCTAATTTATATAAGCCTTGCACATACTTCTCAGGATGGTCGTGATAGTTTTGGTCTATTAACCGTGACACACCAATATTGGAAGAATACATTAATGTTTGCGTAGTAGTGATTACGCCATATCCTCCACGATGCCAGTTATGGTCTTTCATACGGGCGCCATGCATATTATAAACACCGTTTCCGGTATCAATTGTTTGGTCGGGTGTTATTTTTCCGTCTTCAAGAGCTACCATGATAGAGGCTGTCTTAAAAGTAGACCCGGGTTCCATCATATCGGAGACCGCATTATTGCGAATCTCTCTGTATACTCCATCAGCACATTTGGTCATATTGACAATAGCTTTGATTTCTCCGGTTTGAACTTCCATTAAAATAGCAACTCCTACGGTTGCATTAATTTCTTTCAATTTATCGACCAATGCTTTTTCTGCGATATCTTGCATACCGACATCGATTGTCGTAATGATATCACATCCGTCAACAGGCGGTATATCTACTATGTTCAAGTATTTGTTCATCACTTTTTGGCGGTGAGTAATACCTTCACGTCCCTTTAGTATAGAATCGTAAGAAAGTTCCAAACCATTCTTGGCGCCTTGCTCAATGTCGGGATACATATCGCCTAATGTACGCATGGCTAATGAACCGAATGGCTTTTTGCGCTGGTTGAATGCCTGTTCGTGAAATCCACCCTTGTATTTGTTTAAGTTGAAGACGGGCAGACGTTTAGCCTCTTTATATTGTATATAGGATATTCGTTTGGGATAAAGCAGGTAGTTGCGGCTTCCCTTTTTTCTACCTTTTAATATATGGGATTTGAATTCTGCTTTGCTCTTATCCGGGAAAATCTGGTGCAGACCATCACAGATGGAGTCCATATAGAGCATCAGTAATGAGTCTTTCAGATGGCCGCCGGCTTTGAAGTCCATATAAATTTTGTATTCCGGAAGACTGCTTGCCATTAATTGCCCATCAGAAGAGATAATGTTTCCGCGGGTTGGGCGAACGGTTACGTTTTCTTTCACAAAACGGTCGGCTACATCTTTCCAATATTGCCGTTCGGCAAACATGATGACGCCGGCTTTGCAAATTATTGCAATACCTATCAATACCATCATCAATATGATGAAGGAATAACGGGTCATTATGTTCTTTTGGTTCGGCATCATAATTTTAGTCTTTTTTTATCAGATAAGGACGGTTGGTCGCTGTTTGTAAATGACTCTCTTCCGTCGATATATATTCTTCGATACGTGACTGACGGCTCTTCTCCATTAATTCGGATGAACGGGTAAGAGCATCATATTTAATATCTACTAAATCTTTCTTTAGCTTGTCTATTTCAATCAATTCCTGTTGGCTTTTATAACGGTTGTTAATGTAGCACACCGTTAATATCATAATAAGGATAAGTAAACGAGTTTGTCTTTTAAAGAAGTCGTTTGCTAAAATATCTCCTCCTAATATGCTGCGGATAGACATGTGTTTAGGAGAAGTAGCGGTGTGCTCTTCCTTGGCCTGTTGCGTATTTTGCTTTTGTTCTTCTTCCATCTCGTTTATTTTTTTTCTGCAATTCTCAATTTAGCACTACGTGAACGGGGGTTTTGTTTCACCTCTTCGTTACCGGCAACGATTACTTTGTTATTTATCAGCTTGAATGGCGTTTGTACATTTCCGAAAAAATCTTGTTCCATTTTTCCTTCCACATTGCCGGTCTTCATGATATTTTTCACCATTCGGTCTTCCAGAGAATGATAGGTAATAACCACTAAACGTCCGCCCGGTTTCAGAGCTTCTGTAGCTGCATAAAGCATTTCCTTTAATGCTTCCATCTCTTGGTTGACTTCAATGCGTAAAGCCTGAAATACTTTTGCTAGTTCTTTCTTTTCGCGTTCACGGCCAAATAAGGGTTTAATGATTTCCAAGAAATCACCAATCGTAACAATTGGTTTGTCTGCACGTGCTTTTATGAGGACGGATGCCAGCTTGCGGCTGTTCTTCAATTCTCCATAGAGATAGAAAATGTCGGCAAGTCGTTCCTCATCGTAAGTGTTTACCACATCGGCTGCTGTCATGCCGGCACGTTTGTTCATGCGCATATCCAACTTTCCTTCAAAACGAAATGAGAAACCGCGTTCCGAATCATCAAAATGATGAGAAGAAACACCCAAGTCCGCTAAAATGGCATCTACACCTTCTATGTTATGATAACGAAGAAAATTATGTAAATAGCGGAAGTTGCTGCGCACAAAAGTAAAACGCCGGTCGTTTACAATGTTCTTTTCGGCGTCTTCGTCCTGATCAAAACTGAGCAAGCGTCCCGTATGATCCAGGCGATTCAGTATTTCTTTGGAATGACCGCCACCCCCGAATGTTACATCTACATAGATGCCTCCGGGTTGGATGTTCATTCCGCTTACACTCTCGTCCAGTAGTACCGGTATGTGATATATCTGTTCTGTTTCGCTCATTCTAATCCTTCATTATTGTTGTTTCCCATTATTTCTTCTAGCTCCTTGCCGAAATCTTCAGGCGCAATGAACGGCTTGTCTGCAATTTCCTTTGCCCATATTTCGATAGTATCATCCATTCCGATGAATCTGACCTCTTGCCGGATGTCTGCCAGCTTTAAGTATCTTTTGGGAATGAGAAAACGTCCGTTACCGTCCAGTGTGATGATTTCTACGTCTGATACAAATTGGCGAAAAATCATCTGATGTTTGGAGTTCCAACGATTGAGCTTGCTGCGCAGTTCGTTCATCTGCTCATTCCATACACTTTCCGGGTATAAAACCAGGCAATCCTGATAGGTGTCTTTACGTAAAATCAGGCATTCTTCGGCTGCCGTTTGTAACTGCTTCCTGAATACAGCCGGGAAAAAGACTCTTCCTTTTGCATCTGTTTTTGCTTCCGAATTGCCGAGAAATCTCATGTTTATACCTTATTATATTATTCAGGTTGTAAAATTACACAATTCCCCACAATTCCCCACAATAAAACCAAGAAAATATTTCGAGAAGTTTTCAACAGGTTGTTAAAGTAGCTATACACTTGGTAAACAGGAAGTTTAATTTTAATAATTTTCTTATAAAAAGGAGTGAAATCCGGTTTGTGTGAGAAATGAAAAAAGGAGGTTGAATAATTGCACATTCGTTTTTAAACTGCGCAAAAATAGTGCGCTTTGTATTGCCTCAGACACAAAAACTCTTAATTTTTTTAGAGAAGGGTTCATTTTTCTGTCATAAATTGCCAATATAAAAAAAGATAAGTTACTTTTGCAATGAAAAGACATTTATAAAATGGCTGACGACTCTATATTTTTAATTGACATAGATAAGATTTTAAAGACGAAAGCAGGGAAGAAATCCAAATACATTCCCCGCTTTGTTACTTCATACTTGAAGCGTATTGTGCATCAGGATGAGTTGAACGTCTTTCTGCATGACTCCAAAGATAAAGTCGGAGTTGAATTTTTGGAAGCTTGTATGGAGTTTCTGGATGCTAAAGTGGAAATTAAAGGTCTGGAAAACTTGCCTAAAGAGGGTAAGTGCACTTTTGTGAGTAATCATCCGCTGGGAGGACAAGATGGTGTTGCTTTAGGATATATTCTTGGGAAGCACTATGGCGGTAATGTCCGTTACTTGGTTAATGATTTGTTGATGAACCTGCACGGCTTGGCGCCGTTGTGTATTCCAATCAATAAAACCGGTTCTCAGTCCAGAGATTTTCCTAAAATGGTAGAAGCGGGTTTTTCTTCTGATAATCATATCATTATGTTTCCCGCCGGACTCTGTTCGCGTCGTCAGAATGGTGTGATAAGAGATTTGGAATGGAAAAAGACTTTCGTAACCAAGAGCGTGGAGACGCAACGCGATGTAGTACCTCTGCATTTTGAAGGACGGAACTCGGATTTTTTCTATAATTTGGCCAACTTATGTAAATTTGTAGGTATTAAGTTTAATATTGCTATGCTTTATTTGGCTGATGAAATGTTGAAAAATCGACATAAAACTTTTACCTTGACCATTGGTAAACCTATTCCCTGGCAAACTTTTGATAAGTCTAAAACTCCTGCGCAATGGGCGCAGTTTGTAAAGGACGTTGTCTATAAACTATAACAGACAAAGGAGAGAGAAATATATATGGAAGAGATTATTGCACCAATTAACAAAGAAATCCTAAAGGCGGAATTAACAGAGGATAAGCGCCTTAGATTTACTAATAAAAGTCATAATGAGATTTATGTCATAACCTATCAGGATTCCCCCAATGTAATGAAGGAAATCGGTCGTCTGCGTGAGATTGCTTTCCGTGCTGCGGGAGGAGGTACAGGAAAATCAATGGATATTGATGAGTATGACATTATGGAGAATCCCTATAAGCAGTTGGTGGTATGGAATCCGGAAGCTGAAGAAATATTGGGTGGCTATCGTTATCTGTTAGGCGATGAGGCTCAATTTGATGAACATGGAAAACCACTTTTGGCAACAGCCCATATGTTTAATTTCTCCGAAACATTCTTGAAAGAATACCTGCCTTATACCGTCGAACTCGGACGTTCGTTTGTGACGCTGGAGTATCAGTCGACACGTGCAGGTTCAAAAGGTTTGTTTGCTCTTGATAATTTATGGGATGGCTTGGGAGCCTTGACGGTTATCAAACCGAATGTGAAGTATTTCTTTGGCAAGATGACAATGTATCCCAGTTATCACCGTCAGGGACGTGATATGATTCTTTACTTCCTCAATAAGCATTTTGGCGATAAGGATAAACTGATTACTCCGATGAAATCGTTGGAAATTGAAACGGACCCGGAACTATTGAAGAACTTGTTTTGTTATGAATCTTTCAAGGAGGATTATAAGGTGCTTAATACTGAGGTGCGTAAGTTGGGCTATAATATCCCCCCATTGGTAAATGCATATATGAGTTTATCTCCGACGATGCGCATGTTTGGTACTGCTATTAATTATGGATTTGGTGATGTTGAAGAAACTGGTATTTTGATTGCTGTCAATGAAATATTGGAAGAGAAGCGTGTGCGTCATATTGAATCTTTTGTGAAACAGCATCCGGAATCATTGAAGATAACCTCGGGGGCGCATCCTGTTTTAACGAAATAAGTAATTGTATATACATAGAGAGGCCGTGAGGCCGGACAGGTAATTGCCGGAAGGCAGTTGAAGTATTCGGGCAGGTGTAAACTTGCCCGAATGTCTTTTAGGGATAACCTGTGTCGTTTTTCTCCGATACATTAAAACCACTCAGAAACAGTTGATGATATAATAAGTTGCACATACTTATGCCTTCATGCTCTTGTTTTTTGTTTCTTTTGTCGATGAAAGTAAGATATTCGTTAGTCACGGCTGTGGTTAAGTTTAACCACGGCCGTGACTAACTTTAACCACCCGGGTGAGCAGGCTTAACCACGGCCGTGGCTAAGCAATTGCAATAGGCTTCTATACAGCCGGAAGACTGTTGCCTTTTATTTTGCGGTAAAGGTCGAGCGCGTACACGTCGGTCATTCCGGATATATAATCGAGTACAGCCTGTATTTTTTCATACAAGGTAGGTGCATTCACATTATATTGGCTTGACATACGATTGATAAGTAGCTGTGAATAAGCTTTTTCTGGCGTACGCACTGCATTGATCATCAAGTCGATCAGCGTGCTGATTACCCGGAAACCGGCAAGTTCTATATCCAGCACATCACTCGAACGGTAAATCTTATGAAAAGCAATCTCCGAACAATGCTGGTATGCCTCTTTTAAAGGAGAACCGATATGTTTGATGAGTGACCCTTCAAACTCTCCTGAAAGGATTTCTTCTTCATGCTCTACGAATACCCGGGTGCATTCTTTTATCAATGCTCCGATGACTGAAGAACGAAGATAGGCAATCTGTTCATTAACATCCGTTACAATCCGGCAAATCTCTTCTATTCGCTGCTTTCTTTTGTCATCGAAGAATAAACTATATAACTCTTTTGTCTCGGCATGGGTCAGTAACTTCAGCTTGTGAGCGTCTTCTATATCCATCATTTGATAACAGATATCGTCTGCTGCTTCTACCAGATAAACCAGCGGATGACGGGCGTATCTCAATGGTTCTCCTTCTTGGCTCAGCCGGGTGATTCCCAACTCGGTAGCTATTTTTTGGAAATCTGCTTCTTCGCTCAGAAAGAAGCCGAACTTTGATTTTTTTCCTGCCAGACGTGAAGAAAAAGGATACTTTACAATAGAGGCCAGGGTGGAATAAGTCATCACGAATCCACCTTTACGTCTTCCTTCAAACTGATGCGTCAAGAGCCGGAAAGCATTGGCGTTTCCTTCAAAGTGTATCAAATCATCCCATTCTATCGATGAAAGCTCTTCTTTCAAGGCTATTCCTTTCCCTTCCGAGAAGTAAGTTGAGATGGCTTTCTCTCCGGAATGTCCGAAAGGAGGGTTCCCTAAATCATGTGCCAGACAAGCTGCCGATACGATAGAGCCTATTTCTGATATATGAGAGTCTGCCAGTTCAGGATGTTTCTGCAATAGCCGGCTGGCCACATCATTTCCCAAAGAGCGCCCTACACACGACACTTCCAGACTGTGCGTCAGGCGGTTGTGCACGAATATGCTTCCCGGCAATGGAAATACCTGCGTTTTGTTTTGCAAACGACGGAAAGGGGCAGAGAAAATCAGCCGGTCATAGTCGCGTTGAAACTCGGAGCGGTCGTCTTTCCGTGCTTCGTGCAGCTCTTCCAGTCCGAAGCGTTTATTTGATATTAATTGTTTCCAGTTCATAATTCGGGGTTTATATGTTTGCAAAAGTATAAAATCTCCGTTTAAAAAACTGTAAACGCTTAGATAAATCCATTGAATTGTGTAGATTTGCATCTTATTAGATAAGTTAATTTTGAAAATGAAAGTACAGGTAATCAATAAATCAAAGCATCAGCTTCCCCAATATGCTACCGGGCAATCGGCGGGAATGGATATCCGCGCTAATTTGGACGAACCGATTGTATTAAAACCTTTGCAGCGCTGTCTTGTTCCGACAGGATTGTATATTGCCCTTCCCAAGGGGTTTGAGGCACAAATCCGCCCACGCAGCGGCTTGGCTCTCAAGAAAGGTATTGGTGTATTAAATTCTCCCGGTACTATCGATGCCGATTATCGGGGAGAGATTTGTATTATCCTGATTAACTTTTCGGCGGAGGAATTTACGATAGAGGACGGAGAGCGAATTGCACAGATGGTCATTGCCCGTCATGAACAGGCCGAATGGCAGGAAGTGGAAGTCTTGGATGAAACTGAACGTGGTGCCGGGGGCTTTGGACATACCGGTAAAAACTAGAATAGAATAATGAATAACAGACAAACAACTAAAAGATATTTGCCGCTATTGTGGCTTTGCCTTGTGGCTCTGCTCATGTCGTGCGGAACCATGCGGAAGGCGTCTTCTTCCCAAAAAACGCCGGCAGAAGAGCAGAAAGACCCGCTGACACCCGAACAGCGACGTAAATACGATTATTTTTTCCTGGAAGCACTCCGCATGAAGGAAAAAGGTGACCTTGACGCTGCTTTTGAAATGTATAGCCATTGCTTGGACATTTATCCGCAGGGGGCGGCAACTTTATATGAGATAGCTAAATTTTATATGTTCCTCAATCAGCCTGACAAGGGTGAAAGGGCTTTGAAGGAGGCAGTGGCGGCCGACCCGAATAATTATTGGTATAATCAGACACTTGCTGCTTATTATCAAAATAAAGGGGAGGCGGCAAAAGCAATCTATGTTTATGAAGACATGGTAAGTCATTTCCCAAAGCGATTGGAACCATTGATGTCGTTGGTGGACCTTTATAACCGTACCAAAGACTATCAGCAGGTAATCAATACACTGAACCGCCTGGAGGAACGTGATGGAAAGTCCGAGGCTATCAGTATGGAGAAGTTCCGCATGTATTTGGCGATGGACAACGACGAACAAGCGTTTACCGAAATCGAGAATCTTGCGAAAGAATATCCATACGATATGCGCTATCTCACTATCTTGGGAGATGTTTATATGAACAACGGAAAGGAAGGAGAGGCGTATTCCATCTTCCAGAAGGTGTTGAAAGAAGAACCGGGATATGCTCCTGCCATGCTGTCTATGGCTACTTATTACGAGAAGAAGGGAGAAGACAGTCTGTATCAGGCTCAGTTGGACTCTATACTGTTGAACGACAGGGTGGAGAGCAATACTAAGATGAACATCATGCGTCAGCTCATCCTTCGTTCGGAACAAACCGACAAGGATAGTATCAAGATAGCCGGTTTGTTTAATTCCATGCTCGAAAGAAAACAGGAGAATGCGGACATCGCTATGTTGGCAGCTCAATATCTGCTGACCAAGAAGATGGACAAGGAATCCGTTCCTGTGCTTCATAAGGTGCTTGAGATTGATCCCGAAAACATTCCTGCCCGCCTGCAACTTCTGAGTTTCGCCATTCGCGAGCAAGATATGGATGAGGTGATAGCACTTTGTACTCCGGCATTGGAGTATACTCCCGAAACATTGGAATTCTATTATTATCTGGGACTTGCCTATCATCAGAAAGATCAGCCTGACGAGGCACTCGAAGTTTTTAAGAAAGGGGTGAACCAGGTAAATGAGAAAAGCGATAAGAATATCGTGTCAGATTTCTATGCCATTATGGGAGATTTGTATCATATCAAGAAAATGAATGTCGAGGCATACGCTGCTTATGATTCGGCTTTGGTTTATAAAGAGGATAATATCGGTGCTCTCAATAATTATGCTTATTATCTGTCGGTAGAACGCGAGCACTTGGATAAAGCGGAGGAAATGAGTTATCGCACTGTCAAGGCTGAGCCGACAAACGGAACTTATCTCGACACATATGCGTGGATACTTTTTGAAAAAGGAAAGTATGCTGAAGCCCGTATTTATATTGATCAGGCCATGCAGAACGAGGGTGACAAGAGTTCGGTGGTGGTGGAACATTGCGGAGATATTTATTATATGAGCGGCGAAAAGGAAAAGGCATTGGAGTATTGGCGACAAGCCGAGAAGCTTGCCAATGAACCGCCTCAAGAAGGCAGTGAACCGCGTGACGAGAAGGAATTGAAATTATTAAAGAAGAAGATTGCACAAAAGAAATACTTTGCAGAATGATGAAGCGTATCTATATTTATTTGTTCGGAGCCGTATTGCTGGCATTCGTTTCTTCCTGTTCTTCTACCAAGAATATGAAAAAGAGCGTGTCTATCGGTAATTTGTCGGAAACGGAGTATATGACTGAGGTTCTCAACCGTGCGCCGGCATGGGATGCTTTGACGGCAAAGATGTCAATGGCTGTCGACCTGAACGGAAAGGGAGCTACCAAAATAAGCGGCACTATCCGCATGAAGCGTGATGAAGTGATACAATTGTCTCTTACAGCTCCGTTTATCGGCATCGAAGTGGCGCGCGCCGAAATCTCTCCCGATGGGATATTGGTGATGGACCGCCTGAACAAGCGTTACGTGCAGGTATCGTTTGCAGAGCTTAAGGGGTTGGCAAAGGCAGATTTGGACTTTCACTCCCTGCAGGCATTGTTTCTGAACGAAATCTTCCTTCCCGGTAAGACAACATTATCTGCTCGCGATATTTCGGCATTCACCGTTCATCCCGAAAACGAGCATGCCGTGCTGGAGGTGAAGAACGGAAAGAAGTTTGCTTATCGCTTCCGCACCACAGCCGATGAAGGGTTGCTGAAAGAAAGCCATATCGGACTGGCAGGCACTTCTTACGGATTGCGTTGGAAGTATGATAAGTTCCGTCCGTTGGAGAAAAAACAGTTCCCGAGTCACATGTTTGTTTCCTTTGAAGGAGGCAAGAAGCCCGTCACGGCCACTTTTGACTTTTCCCGTCTGTCTACCGGCAGTGATTGGGAAACCCATACCGATGTGCCCAAGAAATATGATAAAGTTGAATTGCAAGATTTGCTCAAACAGCTCATTAAGAAATGAAACGTATCTTCCTACTGTGTATCGCCTGTTGTTTTCTGAGTGCACTGTCGGCACAGAGCACCCGGAAGATTAGGGAGCTGGAAAACAAACGGAAAGAATTGCATCAGCAGATTGCTGAGTCGGAGACTCTGTTGCAATCTACCAAAAAGGATGTGAAAAGCCAATTGGAAAATCTGGCTCTGCTCACCGGGCAGATAGAAGAGCGTAGAAGATATATCCATACCATCGAAACGGATGTGAATACACTGGCAAAGGAAATAACAACTTTGCAACGCCAGTTGACCGCCTTGCAGCGGGACCTGAAGGAGAAAAAGAAGAAATACGAGGCATCTGTGCAGTATATGTACCGTAATAAGTCTGTGCAGGAGAAACTGATGTTTATTTTTTCTGCTGAAAACCTGAGCCAAACGTATCGTCGTATGCGTTATGTGCAGGAGTATGCCAACTATCAGCGTCTTCAGGGACTTGAGATAGAGCGTAAGCAACGTCAGGTAGTGTCGAAGAAGAAAGAACTGGAACAAACCCGCAAAGCAAAAGAGAATCTTTTAAAGCAAGGAGAAACAGAAAAAGCCAAGCTTGAAATTCAGGAAAAAGACCGTCAGACACTTTTGGCTAATCTTAAGAAGAAGCAGAAAGGAATACAGAATGAAATTTCCAAGAAAAAACGTTCTGCACAACAACTGAATGCACAGATAGATCGGTTGATAGAGATTGAAATAGAAAAAGCCCGTAAGCGTGCTGAAGAGGAAGCGCGCCGTAAGGCCGCTGCCGAAGCTGCTGCACGCAAGGCTGCTGCGGCAAAAGCAGCCGAAGCGAATAAAAAGAGCAGTGGGGAAACTGCCTCTACTTCAAAATCGGGTGTTAAAACTTCGGGAAAGAAGGTGGCACCGGTGGAAAAATTCAATTTGAATAATGAAGATCACCGGTTGTCAGGCAATTTTGAGCGTAACCGCGGAATATTGCCGATGCCTGTCACGGGACCGTATGTCATTGTGAGTCATTACGGACAGTATGCTGTGGACGGACTGCGTAATGTGAAGTTGGATAATAAGGGAATTGATATCAAAGGCAAACCGGGTGCAAAGGCACGTGCAATTTTTGATGGAGAAGTTTCGGCTATATTCCAATACAATGGCTTGAATAATATTTTGGTGCGCCATGGTAACTATATATCGGTTTATTGCAATCTCTCTTCTGTAGCTGTGTCCAAAGGAAGTAAAGTAAGTACGAAAACTATACTTGGCACTATTCATACTGATAGTTCAGGTAATTCGGTTCTTCATTTCCAACTGCGTAAAGAGACAGCGAAGCTGAACCCCGAGCTTTGGTTGGGAAGATAAGTTCCCCGGCTTGTGGCAAGCAGGAATTGCTTTCACACAAAAATCCCATGAATAGGAGATTTAAGTATCTGTTATGTGTGAAAGCACATCGCATCAACTTTTCTGACGGAGGAGAATGTTGTTTCCATTCTCGTCTCGAAAGACCTTGGTCTTTTCTGAAAACTTCAAGGTCTTCTTTTAAAATCTCAAAGTCTTTTTTTAAAACTCTTTGGTCTTTTGAAAACATTTACTTTTCTCTCTTGATAAATAATTCATATTTCTATCGGATACCCCGATTATTAAAATGTTAAACAATTTTCTTGATAAAAGATTGTTTTTGCATTAAAAAATGCATAGCTTTGTTCATCAGCTTCTGTCTCTTAAGAAGAATTGATATGGGATTTATAAAAATGATATGTAATACTATGAGTCACTGGGTACCTATAAAGTATATATCCGAGAAATATCAAATAGATGAAAATTATATTTGTAATTTGATTGTACGGAAAGTTGTTACTTCGTCCCAAATTGGGAGAAAGGTAAAACTGATAGACGAGGATTCGTTTATTTCCTATCTGGATTTGCATAAAGAGATAGAAGATAAAAAGGAAATCATTGCTCAGCTGCGTGATACTGACAGAATGCTGGAGGTAGAATTGAGGGCTTGCAATGAAACCCACGTTGCTTTTGAAGTGCAACAAAGGATTTTATTCCGTGTCTATCGGGCATTTGTGCAGGCTTTTTCCCTGTTTATCAGAAATGAGGAAGAACGCGGTATCTTTTTGTCGCTCAGTATGGGAGAACGGCTGGATTTGATTGCTTCAAAATATTCTCATACACTTCAGACTACATTGAAGATATACAAGAATACTGTTGACCGTATTTGCAAAAAGAGTTTTAATTTTATAGAAGAACAGCGGGATAATGTGACAAAGCTGGAGAAACTGAATCGGAATATGAGGGAAGTGTGTGCCAGGCTGAGAAATGGGGAGGTGAGGCAACGGGCGAAATGTGATCCCAAGTTGAGGCACAAGGAATGTGAAAGTGCTGAAGTAATGAGGTTGACAAAGTTAAGTACAAAGCTTCGGTATGAATTGTCAAAGGAGAGGGATACGGTTAAAATTTTGCAAATCAGATTGCATGACTTTGAAAATGAGCAACTGCAAAAGATAGAACAAATAAAGAAAGTTAGGCAGCAAGAGGAGCTGGAGCAAAAAAAACAACGGGAAGTAGAACTATGGTTGCAAGAAAAACGATTGAAGGCAGAACAACTGTGGATGGAAGAGCTGATGAAAGAAAAGTTTTTGTTGCAGGAACAGTTGAGTGACGAGAAAGTACGGGTAAAGAATATGCAAATGAAGTTGGCAGAAGTGGAAAGTGCCTTATCTGATTGGAAGCAAAAATATAGCGAAATACAGCGCGAGTATCGGGCATACGTTGCTAAAGTGGAAGCCAATGGTTTTAAATACTTGATGATTAATTTGAAGAAATGGATAAAGAATAATTATTTATTGTTGCTGCTTGTGGCTTTAGCTGTTTGGGTTATTTACTTACTGTATCAACTGTTTTTTTTGCTTTTCTGAAAATGAAATGATATGTTCTGATGGTATAGCGTGTCAAAGCCGATTTTGTTATCGTGTTGTTACTTTGGCACGCCTTTCCTATCATATTAATTATATCACCAGCCCGTCCAACAATTCTATATACAGCCCGATGGCTTCTTCTATTTCCGATACCATAATATATTCATCGGCCGTGTGAGAACGTGAGGATTTGCCCGGTCCCATTTTTACCGATGGGAATTTCATTAAAGCCTGATCGGACAAGGTAGGCGAGCCAAATGGAACACGGCCCAACTGAATAGCACGTCTGACAAACGGATGTCCGGCATCAATGTGGGATGAATTCAGACGGAACGAACGCGCTTTGGCTTCACTCTTGATGTGAGTGCTGATTTCATTAAATAATTCTTCGTTGGAATAACATTCATTACTGCGGATGTCTACAACAAACGTACAGATATCGGGAATGACATTGTGTTGGGTTCCGGCATTGATTTGGGTAACACTCATTTTGACCGGTCCCAATAAAGGAGACTCCTTTGGAAAACGATAGTCACGAAACCACCGGATATCCTCCAATACTTTATATATAGCGTTGTCACCTTCATTGCGTGCTGCATGCCCCGCTTTTCCGTGAGCTGTCACATCGACCACCATCAAACCTTTCTCTGCTATGGCAGGTTGCATCTCTGTTGGTTCTCCTACAATACCCAATGCAATGGGTGGAAGCTGGGGCAAAACACTTTCAATACCGTTCTTGCCTGACACTTCTTCTTCGCATGAAGCCAAAAAGATAAGGTTATAAGCCTGTTCGGTGGTAGATAAATGGCGGTAAACTTGAAATAAAGATACTACACTGGCACACGCATCATTACTGCCCAGTCCGTAAATTTTTCCGTTCTCAGCCTTCGGAGTGAAGGGATGTTTACGCCAGCCGTTCACAGGCTTTACAGTATCGATGTGCGAATTGAGCAAGATAGTAGGTTTGTTCAAGTCAAACATAGGGCTGATGCACCAAATGTTGTTTCCCGAACGACCTGTCATAATACCGGTCTCTTCAATATAGTTTTGAAGAAAATCGGCAGCAGCTTCCTCTTCTCTGCTCAGCGAAGGGATGCCTATTAGCGAATTCAGCAACGTGGTTGCTTCTGAAGTGTAATATGCTAAGTCAATCATATCGATTTTATAATTATTGTGCGGCAAAGATACGATTTTTGCCCGGTAAAGTATGCTTAGAAGTAGTGATAATTAAGTTATGTATGCAACTAATTTTAAAGTTGGGATTCTTGTAACTCTTTGATTGGTCGGGAAAATTAATGCCTGTTTATGATGGATAATTCCAAATTAAACGATAACTTTGCCACGTATTTAAAATAATTTATAATGAGCAATTCCCAATTATCTGTCCTGATTCAGCGTCAGGCTGAGAAATATGGCGACCGTGTAGCCCTGAAATATCGTGATTATGATACTGAAACTTGGGTTCCGGTCTCATGGAAACAATTTGCCGAAACGGTAACAACGACTTCCAATGCACTTCTTGAGTTAGGTGTAGGTGTACAAGAAAATATTGGTGTCTTTTCTCAAAATAAGCCCGAATGCCTTTATGTGGATTTTGGCGCTTTTGGTATTCGTGCAGTGACTATTCCTTTTTATGCCACAAGCTCGGAGGCCCAAGTGCTTTATATGCTGGGGGATGCGGACATCCATTACCTTTTTGTGGGTGAACAGTTACAGTATGATGTTGCCTTCCGGGTGATGTCGCTTGGCACACAATTGAAGCAGATTATTATTTTTGATAAGGATGTAAAGCGCGATAAGCGTGATACCTCTTCGATTTACTTTGACGAATTCCTGAAGTTGGGCAAAGCTCGTCAACATCAGGCGGAAGTGGACAAGCGCATTGCCGAATCGGGTAATGGGGATATTGCCAATATCCTTTATACCAGTGGAACGACGGGCGACAGCAAGGGGGTAATGTTACATCATTCTTGTTATGAAGGAGCTATCAAGGCACACAATGAGCGTTTCCCGCAATTGGGTGACCAAGAAGTAGTGATGAATTTCCTGCCTTTTACCCATGTGTTTGAGCGTGCCTGGAGTTATTGGTGTATTTCTATGGGTTGCCAGTTGGCTATCAATTTGCGTCCGGTGGATATTCAGAAGACCATCAAGGAGATTCGTCCGACAGCCATGTGCAGTGTTCCTCGTTTTTGGGAGAAAGTGTATTCCGGAGTTCAGGAGAAAATCAATGAAACGACCGGACTGAAGAAAAAACTGATGCTGGATGCATTGAAAGTAGGTCGTGAGCATAATATAGAATATGTATGCAAGGGACTTACGCCTCCGGCCTTGCTTCACATGAAATACAAATTTTATGAGAAGACTATTTATAGCTTGCTGAAGAAGACCATCGGTATTGAGAATGGTCGCTTCTTTCCGACTGCCGGAGCTGCCATTCCACCTGCTGTTCAGGAATTTATATTGTCGGTAGGTATTAATATGGTGGCGGGATATGGATTGACAGAGTCAACTGCAACCGTGTCTTGCGAAAATGACTTTGATCATGTGGTAGGCTCTGTAGGGCGTATTATGCCGCATGTGGAAGTGAAGATTGGCGAAAACAATGAGATATTGCTTCGCGGTGTCGGCATTACGCATGGGTATTATAAGAAAGAAGCGGCAACAAAGGCTGCCTTTACTGAAGACGGATGGTTTCATACGGGTGACGCCGGTTATATCAAGGACGGACATTTATTCCTTACTGAGCGTATTAAGGATTTGTTTAAAACTTCAAATGGGAAATATATTGCTCCTCAAGCTATCGAAGCTAAGTTGGTGGTGGACCGATATATCGATCAGATTTCCATTATTGCGGATGAGCGTAAGTTTGTTTCGGCTTTAATCATTCCGGAATATAAATTGGTAAAAGAGTACGCCGAAAAGAAAGGCATCAAGTATGCTTCTATGGAAGAGCTGTTGCAGGACCAACAGATTATCGATTTATTTAAGGAACGAATTGATACGCTTCAACAGCAATTCGCACATTATGAGCAGATTAAACGTTTTACCTTATTGCCCCATCCTTTCAGTATGGAACGCGGTGAACTGACTAATACGTTGAAGATAAAGCGCAATGTGTTGAATAAGAATTATGCTGCCGAAATAGAAAAGATGTACGAAGAATAAAGAATTTGATTCATTTGTATTTTAGGCACGGATTGTACGGAATGCATTGTTCTTTCATTAAAAACAGTGAAATCCATGTAATCAGTGCCTAAATTGTTATATCTTTGCAACTTAAAAGAAAAATTCCTCAAAATGATAACAATAGAGCAACTGAAAGACGTAAAAGAACGTACCGCTGCCCTCGAAAGATACTTGGACATTGAGAATAAACTTGTTCAGGTGGAAGAAGAACAGCTTCGTACACAAGCGCCCGGATTTTGGGATGATGCCAAGAAAGCTGAGGCACAGATGAAGAAAGTAAAAGAGATTCAGAAATGGATTGACGGATATCGTGAGGTAAAGACTTTGTCAGACGAATTGGAATTGTCTTTTGATTTCTTTAAAGATGACTTGGTGACCGAGGAAGAAGTGGATGTCGCTTATTCCAAAGCGCTCACTGCTGTAGAATCTTTGGAGTTGAAAAATATGCTTCGTCAGGAAGCCGACCAAATGGATTGTGTGCTGAAAATCAATTCGGGAGCCGGAGGTACCGAAAGTCAGGACTGGGCATCCATGTTGATGCGTATGTATATGCGTTGGGCCGAAACAAACGGTTATAAACTGAGCATCGCCAATCTTCAGGAAGGTGACGAGGCCGGTATCAAAGCTGTGACTATGAACATTGAAGGCAGTTTTGCTTATGGTTATTTAAAGGGTGAGAATGGTGTGCATCGTTTGGTACGTGTTTCTCCTTATAATGCTCAGGGAAAACGTATGACGTCTTTTGCTTCTGTATTCGTAACTCCGTTGGTTGACGACAGTATTGAGGTAAATATTGAACCGGCACGTATGAGTTGGGATACATTCCGAAGCGGTGGAGCCGGCGGACAGAACGTAAATAAGGTAGAATCCGGTGTACGTTTGCGTTATCAGTATAAAGATCCTTATACAGGAGAAGAAGAAGAAATCTTGATTGAAAATACCGAGACTCGTGACCAACCGAAGAATAAGGAAAATGCAATGCGCCAGTTGCGCTCTATCCTTTATGACAAGGAGCTGCAGCATCGCATGGAAGAACAGGCCAAGGTAGAAGCCGGAAAGAAGAAGATAGAATGGGGGTCGCAAATCAGAAGTTATGTATTTGACGACCGTCGTGTGAAAGATCATCGCACGAACTACCAGACATCGGACGTAAATGGCGTGATGGATGGAAAGATTGACGACTTTATTAAAGCGTATCTCATGGAATTCTCGGGTTCGGAGAATGCGTAAAAAGTAAGTAATTTATTTGTTTTCTCCCGGAAACTTTGTACTTTTGAAGGTCACAAAAGAGAAAGTTTAATCTTAAAATAAAATATTTATGGGAAAGAATAAGAAAGCTAATCATAGCAAGCGCGAAGAGGAGAAAGCAAACAAAATAGTAAAAGGCATATTTATCGCTTTGATAGTACTGGCTCTGATCACTATGGTAGGGTATGCTGTCTATGGATAAAACCGCAAGAAATAACTGAAGTCCTGCCGGAAAATCCGTGCGGGACTTTTTTGTTATATTAATAAGGAAATAAGATGGCACAGGAAATAGAACGAAAATTTTTGGTTGTCGATGATAGTTATAAGCAGGAGGCATATTCGCAAAGTCGTATTGTACAAGGATACATTTGTAGTGCCCGCGGACGTACGGTGCGTGTTCGTATCCGGGGCGATAAGGGGTATCTTACTATAAAAGGGGCTTCTAATGCATCCGGTATGAGTCGTTATGAATGGGAGAAAGAAATATCTCTGCAAGAAGCGGAAGAATTGATGAAATTGTGTGAACCGGGTGTGATAGACAAGACTCGTTATCTGGTAAAAAGCGGAAAGCATACATTTGAGATAGATGAATTTTATGGTGATAATGAGGGCCTTGTTGTTGCGGAAGTAGAATTGAAATATGAGGATGAATCATATGAAAAGCCCCATTTCATCGGACAGGAGGTAACCGGAGATGTTCGTTATTATAACTCATCCCTTATGAAAACTCCATTTTGCAGATGGGAAACATTATAGTTTATTTAACGTAATAAAAGTAACTATATATTATAGTTTGCCTATATTTGCACCAAACAAACACTTTTTTAATATATGAAAGACAACATTCTATGCATCTTTATCATGCTCTTTGTCAGTGTGACATTTAATGCAAACGCTCAAAAAAGTCCTCAAGGGCAGTTCTCAGTAAAAGGAGTTTTAGTAGATTCTTTATCAAATGAAGGAGAACCTTATTCAACCATTCGTATTTCGTTGAAGAGTAATCCGGCCAAACCGGTAAAACTGGCTGTGACAGACACGAATGGAAAGTTTAGTGAACGTCTCGTTTCTCCGGGCACTTATCTGATTAGTTTTTCTTCTGTCGGCAAGCGGACCGTACAGAAAGAATTCACTGTATCTGATACAAAGAAGGTAGCGGACTTAGGTCATATTCAAATGGCAGAAGCAACCGAAATGCTGAAAGGAGTGGAAGTGGTCGCTCAGAAGCCACTTGTGAAAGCAGAAATTGATAAGGTTACTTACAGCATTGAAGATGACCCGGATTCAAAAACGAATTCTACTCTCGAAATGCTCCGTAAGGTACCTTTGGTAACCGTAGACGGGGAAGATAAAATTCAGGTAAACGGAAGCAGTAACTTTAAAGTGCATGTAAACGGGAAGCCGAATAATATGATGAGTAACAATCCCACTGAAGTATTGAAGAGCTTGCCGGCCAACTCTGTGAAGTCTATTGAAGTTATTACTGACCCGGGTGCAAAATATGATGCGGAAGGTGTCGGTGGTATCTTGAACATCATTACTACCGGTGGCGGAATGGAAGGTTATACAGTCACTTTGAATGGTGGTGTCAGCAATCGCGGTTATAATGCCAGCGGATATGGAACAGTTCAGATCGGTAAATTTACTGTTACCGGAAATTATGCTTATAATCATAATACCAGTCCGCGTTCTTATAGTTCAAGTGGTCGCGAAGATTTCACTTCGGATGATTATAAGTATTTGAGTTCGGAAAGCTCTTCCAAGCATAAAGGCAATTTCCAATATGGCAGTATGGAGGGTAGTTATGAAATTGATACTCTGAATCTTATTACTTTTTCTATGAATATGTTTGGAGGAAAGTTTAAGAACAATGGCTATGGAAGCACGAACATGCTGAACGCCCAAAAAGAACATGCTTACAGTTATAATACGTTGAGCCGTAATGAATCGGAATGGGCCAGTGTGGGATTTAATTTCGACTATCAGCGTTCTTTTAAGAAAAAAGGCGAATTTCTGACTTTCTCATATCGTTATAACGGTTCTCCCGATAATAGTGAGGCTTATACAGAATATGAAGAAGTGAAGGATTATCCTTACAGCATGGATTATTTGAGGGATCAGCATTATGACAATGATGCTCGTACTGATGAACATACTTTCCAGCTTGACTATACCAATCCAATTACCAAGCAACATCAGATAGATGCCGGTGTTAAGTACATTTTACGTAGAAATCAGAGTGACAGTAAGTATTTTAAAGCCGATGACAATAATATCTATCAGCCGGATAATGATTTGACCAGCAAATTTAATCAAGATCAAGATATCTTGGCTGCTTATGCCGATTATCAGTTGAAATTGGGTAAGTTTGGCGGTAAGGCGGGTGTACGTTTCGAACATACTATTATGGATGTGGAATATAAGTATATGCCTGACAGAAACTTCGACAGTAACTTCGATGATTTAGTTCCTTCGGCCAGCTTTACTTATCAGCTTGCACCTACCAAAACCATTCGTGCAAATTATAACATGCGAATCAGTCGTCCGAGTATTTGGTATTTGAATCCGTTTAGAGATACAAGTAATCCGACAAGCATCAGCTATGGTAATCCTGACTTGGATAGTGAGAAGTCTCATTCAGTGGGAATGACTTACAGTTCTTTCTCACAAAAGTTTAATATGAACTTAAGTTTGAACTATTCGTTTGTAAATAATGGTATTGAGCGTTATTCATTTATGGAGAACGGTGTACAGAATAATACCTATGGCAATATTGGTCATACAAACCGCACACGTCTTTCGTTGTGGATGAACTGGAATCCGGGCTCTAAGACAAGAATCTCTATCAATGCCAGTGGCTCTTACTCTGATTATAAGAGTGATAATGAAGAGTTCACAGCTCGTAACCATGGTTATCAAGGTAACTTCTTTGGTAATGCACAACAGACATTACCGTGGGATATTCGTTTTAGTGTGTATGGCGGTGGAGGCACTCCTTATATTTCATTACAAGGAAAGGGTTCATCTTATACTTACTATGGATTTAGCCTGAGTCGTTCTTTCTTGAAAGAGAAACGCCTGACGGTCTCTATGAATGCGTCTAATATCTTTAGTAAATATAATACTTATGATAATTCTACTACGACTTCTACTTTTATTTCGTGGAGCAAGAGTAAATCCCCCAACCGCTATTATGGCATTAATATCAGTTGGAGATTTGGTGAGCTAAAAGCGCAGGTGAAAAAAGCAGCTCGTAGTATCAATAATGATGATTTGAAAGGTGGCGGAAGCGGTTCCGGTAGTACCGGTGGCGGTCAGGGAGGTGCATAAAAGTTAATTCTCAACCACCTGTTAACTGTTATATTAGGGGGTAAAAACTGTTACTTGGCAGTTTTTGCCCCTTTTGTTGTTAGTTTTTCTGTTATCTCTTTTACAAGAAGTCGTTAATATTGCAACAGAAATTAAAAACAGAAAAAATAACAACTTAAAAATAAAATGGTATGAAGACAGTCGACTTTACACAGCATTTACTGAATGTTCAATCGGAATTATTCCGTTTCGCATTTAAACTGACAGCTGATAGAGAAGAAGCAAATGACCTGTTGCAGGAAACATCATTGAAAGCATTAGATAATGAGGAGAAATTTACTCCCGATACAAATTTTAAAGGATGGATGTATACCATCATGCGCAATATATTTATTAATAATTACCGTAAGACCGTACGTGATCAGACTTTTGTTGACCAGACAGACAATCTGTTTCACTTGAACTTTTCGCAAGAAAGTGGATTTGATTCTACCGAAGGTGCTTATGATTTAAAAGAAATTCACCGTGTAGTCAATGCTTTGCCAAAAGACTATCGCGTCCCCTTTGCCATGTATGTATCAGGCTTCAAGTATAGAGAAATTGCAGAGAAGCTGGGATTACCATTAGGAACCGTAAAGAGCCGCATTTTCTTTACACGTCAAAGATTACAGAATGAATTGAAGGATTTTCGTTAAGTTGACTCTCTATCTTTATTATATAACTTTGACTTTTATCATTACGTCGGCTGTTCGTGAAGAATCGCCGGCGTTTCTTTTTAGAACTTACGCCACAAAAACGGGCGGATCACATAATATCCGAACACAACAGCTAACAATACTCCTGTGCTATTAGCTAAAAAATCAAGCCAGTCTCCGCTTCTATTGGTCGTGAGATAAGTTTGCATTAGCTCTATGCATCCACTCATGGCTATCGGTGCAAGGATACCTCCCCATAGAATATGGCTCCAGTTTATCATTCTGTGGGTTCTTAAATATTCGAACCACAAAATGCTGCAAAGCCCTCCATACATACAGACATGAACTAACTTGTCTATGTTGGGAATCTCTTCCAAATTACTTTTCGGAGGAGTGAAAAAAGATAAGTAAAAGATAACAGCCATAATTACCAAGGATAGCGGATATCTTCTAAAATAATATAGCATACTTTAAAATTTTAGTTATTCATCGCAAAAGTACGATTAATTTTATACTTTTGCACCCCAATAGGTTTCGAATTATAATAAATTGATAGTTTTTTATGCAAAAAAGCGAAAGAGTAAATTTCGGGAGTAAGATAGGAGCGATACTGGCGGCTGCCGGTTCGGCAGTAGGGCTGGGTAATATATGGCGTTTCCCTTACGAAACGGGAAATCATGGCGGCGCGGCGTTCATTTTAATATATTTGGCGTGTGTCCTTATATTAGGCATGCCGATTATGATGGCCGAGTTTACAGTAGGACGCCATTCAAAGGCGAGTACGGGTAAAGCATATTCCGTTTTAGCACCGGGTACTCATTGGAAATGGTTAGGTTATTTAGGAGTATTGGCGGGATTTCTAATTTTGGGATATTATTCTGTTGTGGCAGGATGGACACTGGAATATATTTTGGAAGCAGGTGCGAATGAATTTGCGAACAAAAGACCGGATGATTTTATTCTGGCTTTTGAAGCTTTCTCTCAGGATCCGGTTCGTCCGTTGATTTGGTTGGTGGTCTTTCTATTGCTTACCCATTTTGTTATTGTAAAAGGGGTGAAAGATGGCATTGAGAAATCCTCTAAGATTTTGATGCCGGTACTTTTTATTCTTATTATCCTGCTTGCAGTGTGTTCATTATCTTTGCCAAATGCGGAAAAGGGATTAGAGTTCCTGTTAAAGCCGGATTTTAGTAAAGTGACTGGTGATGTATTTTTGGGTGCCATGGGACAAGCCTTTTTCTCCCTGAGCTTGGGGATGGGATGTCTCTCCACTTATGCCTCTTATTTTGGAAAAGAGACAAAGTTGGGGAATACGGCGTTGAGTGTAGGAGTCATCGACACATTTGTTGCAGTATTGGCAGGTGTCATTATTTTCCCTGCGGCATTTTCGGTTGGCATTCAGCCCGATGCCGGTCCTTCTTTGATATTTATTACTCTGCCTAATGTCTTCCAGCAAGCATTTAGCGGGATACCTTTCCTGGCGTATGTTTTTTCTGTATTGTTCTATGTGTTATTGGCTTTGGCAGCACTGACATCCACTATCTCTTTGCATGAGGTGGTTACAGCTTTTTTGCATGAGGAGTTTGCTTTTACTCGTGGGCATGCGGCCAAGATGGTAACTTTCGGATGTATATTGATTGGAGCACTTTCATCCTTGTCATTGGGTGTGATGCAGAAATATACGCTGTTTGACAAAGGTTTCTTTGATTTACTAGATTTTGTTACTGCCAAAATTATGCTTCCGTTGGGTGGAATGTTGGTATGTATATTTGTCGGCTGGTATTTGAAGCGTTCGGTCTCTTATGCTGAGTTGACCAATGAAGGTACTTTGAAAGCGGGTTTCTTTAATGTCTATATATTTATTCTGAGATTCATTGCACCCATTGGTATTGCCTTGATTTTCATCAATGAATTGGGCTTGATTTAGTGCAATAATGTGGAAAGATTTTTTCTATTTTTCTAAAGGAGAACGCAAGGCTATAGTTTTCTTGCTTGGAATGATTGTTACGATAATCGGAGTTTGGCTGGTTTCTCCTTATCTGATAGAAGAATCGAGTAAAGAAACCGGTCAGGAATCATTTGAAGAAATGGAACGGTTCCTAGCCGGTATTCAGACAATCGAGCATAAAAGGAATGCCTCATTCAAAAAGAAAGAGGTTGTAAAAAGGAAGGTGATATTAGCACCGTTCGAACCTAATTTAACCGATTCCATCGAGTTCTTACAACTTGGGTTGCCTCCTTTTATTGCTCACAATATAATAAAGTATAGGCAGGCAGGTGGAAAGTTTGCCACTGCGGAAGCTTTTTCACGTATTTATGGAATGACGGAAGAGCAGTTTCATATTTTGGAACCTTATATTTATATATCCGAATCATTTCAGAAGAAATCTGATACTTTGCGTTATGCGGAAGTAGAGAAGCGTGATACGTTGGCTTTTTATAAATATCCCGAAGGGACCTTGATTGATTTGAACCGGGCGGATACTACGGAACTGAAGAAAATTCCGGGAATAGGGATTGGAATTGCATGGGCTATTGTTGCCTATCGGAATCAGTTGGGAGGATTCTATGATGTAGGTCAATTACAGGAACTCAAATGGATTACTTCTGATATGCAGCGTTGGTTTAAAGTAGAAAATGGTCCAATTCATCGGATAAATGCCAATAAAGCAGGGTTAGACAGACTGCGTGCACATCCTTATATTAACTATTATCAGGCTCGGGTTATTATTGAGTTTCGGAGAAAGAAGGATAAATTAAAAAGCCTTTCTCAGTTATCCCTTTATGAAGAGTTTACCGAGAAAGACTTAAAACGATTATCGCACTATCTTACTTTCGATTAATTCGGATAGCCTGCTGCTTCTGCTATTTTCACCGGAATTTCGGTATTGTCTATCCGGCCTTGAAATAACTCTGCACCTGCACCGATGGCAAATACGGGAACATAGCCGCCGGAGTGTCCGCCGCTGGTCCAGCCTACAAGGGCAATATCATTCAAAATCTTTTTGGCTTCAGAGGCCAAAGGTTCGTCCTGCTGATATTCGCTCTTCTGTAAATCTACTTTCTGACCACCGAACGATTCATCATATACTTTCTTTAATCGCGCTTCCTGTTTTTCATTTAATTGGATGCTATCCCAAAAACCGAAATTATCTTTCAGTGATTGTTTGATTACTTCCCAAGATACCTGGTTCTTATATTTTTTTCTTAAATTATTAATGATTCGGGTATAGCCGCTTTCGCTGACTTTTTGTGATTTCAAAGCCTGAAGATTGAGTGTGTAGGGGCCTTTGCCCAATACGATGCCACCGGTTTCATGATCGGCTGTCACCACTATCAGTGTCTCGTCGGGATGTTGTTCGTAGAATTCGTAAGCTACTTTGATGGCATCGTCCAGGTCAACCACTTCATTGAATGCGGTTGCCGCATCATTGCTATGGCAAGCCCAGTCTATTTTTCCACCTTCAACCATCAGGAAGAAACCTTTGGAAAGATCTTTGGACAGGAAATTGATACCGGCACGGGTTATTTCGGCTAAGGTCATGTCACCTTTCTTACGGTCTATAGCGTATGGAATAGCACTGACATCGGTGGCAGAAGATGGTTGCAGCAGAATCATTTTGTCTGATTTCTTGGCTTTCTTTTGATAGTCTTTATAACCGCGTGCCACGCTGTATCCTGCTTTATCTACCAGGGTATATAGACTTTCCGAGCTTCCATCGCCTCCTTTTTTATTGGTAGGATCAAGGAAGTCGGAGCCGGCATAGAAGTCGTAATTGGCCTTAATCAGATCAAGACCTACATTATAATAACTGCTTCTCTGTGCCTGATGTGCATAGAAAGCGGCCGGAGTAGCATGGTCTACACTGACACTTGTGCTGATACCTACCCGGCATCCTTTGTCTTTTGCCCATGCCGCCACACTGTTTATTTTAGTCTCCAAGTCTTTCTTCATTCCTAATGTTCCGTTCTTGGTTTTATTGCCTGTGGCAAGTGCTGTCCCGGCAGCTGCTGAGTCGGTTACACCATTGGTGGCAGAGAATGTGGTGGCAACAGTAGCAAAGGGAAATTGTGTGAAAAGCAGTGGGGTGATACCAATCTCTCCTTTTAGTTCGGAGCGATACATTTCTGTACCTAATACTTGGTTAACACCCATTCCGTCGCCAATGAAATAGAAAACGTATTTAGCCTGTTGGGCCTGTACGAACAGGATGGACAGAAATACAAATGTAATAATGAATGATAGCTTTTTCATGTTTTGTGACTTAAATGATATATAATTAGTAATGCCGACAAATATATAAATAATTTGTTCATGGCAAGGGAAAAGTTTACTTTTTAATGGGTAATGATAAGGAATTATTCTATATTTGTTTTCATATATAATAGAGAGTATGAAAGAATTTATCAAAGCTTTGGTCAGCAAAAACAAAAGTAATATTGTGCCTGCCGAGCACAACCTTTTCGGGCATTTCGTGGGAGAATGGGATTTTGAATGGATTGATTGTTATGGAACTGCTGAAGAGAGGCATATCAAAGGGGAGTGGATTTTTCAGTGGATATTGGAAGGAACGGCTATTCAAGACGTTTTTATCTGTCCTTCACGTAAGGAGCGTTTGACTAATTATCAACCGGATGCTGCTTATGGGACAACGGTGCGGATGTATAATCCGGATACGTTGGCTTGGGATATTTTATATACGGAATTGGGAGGAGCCACCCAATTGGAGGCTAGATGGGAGAAAGACAGAATTGTCCAGACGGTGGTAAATAATGACAATCTGCGTTGGGTATTCTCCGAAATAACACAGACTTCTTTTCATTGGCAACGTTTGGTGCGCACAGACGGTGAGCATTGGACGGTGGAAGCTGAATTGTTTGCTGTGAGAAGATAAAAAAGTTTTTTAGAATAATACCTACCATATATTGTTTTGTTTTCTATTTCTAAAAAAATATGTAGGTTAAACCGCTTTGCCGTATAGGAGAATAGGACCACATTTCCTGCCTCTATGTGACGGTTTTTCTTTATTTTTGCATTTTCAAAAACAAGAAAAGATTTATGGAGCATATATTGGAATTAGCCGAAAAGAATCAGCGGGAAGCATGGGAAGTGATACGCAAGACCGATGTTATGAATATTTGGAAGTCTGTCGGGGCAGAGATTAATTTGGTGGGTTCATTGAATATGGGATTATTAGTGAAGAACCGGGATGTGGATTTCCATATTTATTCTTCTCCTCTGACTCCGGCCGGCAGCTTCATGGCGATGGCGAAGCTGGCGGAAAACCCGTTTGTCAAGCGGATAACTTATAACAATCTTTTGGATACGGAAGAAGCATGTATTGAGTGGCATGTCTGGTATGAAGACCCGGAGAACGGTGCCTGGAAGATGGATATGATTCATATATTGAAGCACTCCCGTTATGACGGTTATTTTGAAAAGATGGCTGAACGGATTAAGGCAGTCCTGACTGAGGAGACGAGGAAAGCGATTCTGCGTTTGAAATATGAAACGCCGGATACGGAATATTGCATGGGAGTGGAATATTATCAGGCTGTCCTTCGGGACGGAGTGCGGACGTATGCAGAGTTTGAAAACTGGAGAAGGCAACATCCGGTGACAGGTATTGTGGAATGGATGCCTTGATTCTGTCTGTTTTCTCTTTATAGAACTTATAAGTCGTTTTCCCGGGCAGACCAAGCGTTTCCTTCCTTTAGACTAAGCTGTTTTATACGGCAGGTTATTATGTTCCACTGTAGTAGGACGTAATAACCTGAACGCGATAGCTCGAAGCGATAACCATATCAAGATGGTAGTGCATAACACTGCGCTGTACCCACCTTCAAGCAGATTTAGCAAAAGATAGCTTACTTTCGTTTATTAACATAGCCTGCCCACAGGATTTTCGGACTGCCCCTATTCTTGTCGTTTTTTTGCGTGCCTGGGGAAAACAAAAAATCCTGATTCCGTTTGGAAATCAGGATTTTACTGCTTTTTGCTTTTCTTTCAAGTGGTGCCACCAGGAATCTATTTTATTTAATCGTGAAAATTAAAAGAAATACATTGAAATATAATGTCTTACAAATTTCTTTTAAAAAGTCAATATTAAGCCAATTTTGAAAATGTGGTGACAAATCTCAAAAAGTTTCGCTAATTTTGTGGTGAAAACATAAAGAAAAAAGTTATGGGCAACTACTTTTTGAGAAAAGGCACAAGTAAAGAGGCTACATTATTCGTTCGAATAAGAAAACGCGTTCCTAAAATCGACAAGAATGTCAATACCCGAATTGTGATTGACCGCAATGTGTGGGAGAGGGCAAATAAGGATGCTGCAAGCTTGGAGAAGTTCTACCGTACTAAAGACGGGCAGATTATTTATCGTAAGATGTGCGCCATCGACCAGGCATTGGAAGAACTGCTCAGTCAAGGCAAGTTTAATGACGAGCACATAGACCGTGCAGTTGAATCCATTGTGTTTGCCGAAATTAGGGAGCAGCAACGCAAAGAGGAAGAGGAACTGCGATTGAAGAAACAAGAAGCTGAGGAATCGCGGAAGAAAGACGTGCGAACCTTCCTCACCGACTTTATTGCCGGAATCAAAGAGGGTTCCATAAAGCATAATGGCAATACAATAGTGCTAATACCTGCAAAGTGTGGGATTCGTTCAAACTGATATTAGAGCGATTCTACAAGAAGCACCCGTTCACATGGGAGACCATCGACCAACGATTGGTTGATAAGTTCCTTTTTATGTTGGAGAAAGAGGAATATATGCCCAAAAGCATCAACAAGTATCTTGTTTGTTTCCGTGCAATGGTTGGCTATGCCCATAAAGCCCGCTTGCACGACAATGTGGTTGCCGAAAAATGTTTCTCAAAGATTCGTGTGCGTGAGAGTGACAAGGCAAAGGAAATTTATCTGAACAACGATGAATTGCAAGCCTTGTATGAAATGCCATTGGACGGTTTGGAAGCCCAAGTGCGCGATTTGTTCCTTGTTGGTTGCTATACTTGTCAGCGTTACAGCGACTACTCTGCATTGAGTGCAAATAATTTCACCACAACATCAAGAGGAACAAAGGTTGTTCGCTTCATACAAAAGAAAACCAATACCCCTGTTGTTCCTATCATGAACGACAACCTATTGCGTATTGCTGAACGCTACAATTTCAAGATACCCTCTATTACAGATGTTATCCTCAACCGTTATATAAAGGATATACTCAAACGTCTTTCAGAAACTGTTCCATCATTACTGAATACCGAGGTAACCAAGCTTACCATGCGTGAACGCAATATGGAGGAGCGTGGCGATGTTGAATTTATGCGCAACGAAGATGGCGAGGTTATCAAATATCGCTACGACCTTGTAACATCGCACACCGCCCGCAGAAGCGGTATCACCAACCTCTATCTTACAGACTTGTTCGATATTGTGCAGATGATGTCAATCAGCGGACACAAAGACCAACGCATATTCCTTGAATATATCAAGCTCTCGTCCGACGAAATTGCCGACAAGATTATGGCCAAGCTTCGCCAAAGCGAAGAGGCGGGTAATGAGGGGTTGTTCTAAAAATAATATTTAATAAAATTAAGAAGATAATATTTATGGGGAAAATTAATACATTAGACCAAGATAGAACTTTTTGTTTCTTTTTGATAACACGCACGTCAATTGGGGCTTATTTCTTTGAGTGGGACGAGCCTAACCACAAACTACAAATGCAAATGTTGAACACTATATGTGGTTGGTCATTTGTGCGAGGTTGGAATGATCGTGAGTACAAACATCCGACAGGAAAGGTGATAAAAATGGATATGCATATTAAAAATGAGGCTAAATCATTACGAGATGAAATTTGTACTGGCGACAAAGATTGTCACAAAAGCCTTATAAGTTCTTTTTATAAAACATTGTTGTCTGTAGAAGATGATGAATTGTTCTTTATATATCGCGTAGTTTATACTTTCCCTTCTCAAAGGCTATTGTATAAAATATTAAACGAACTTTTTTATATAAATAAAGGGAAAAGTAAAGAGGATGCAGATGAGTGGTTTGACAAATATGCTGCAATTTTTTTCAATGAATATGATGTGAGATACTATGGCCATGCAAAAGTAGGAGAACTTGAAAGAAGCAAAAGAGTCTGTCGCTTTTGTGGGGAATCTATACCGGCTGTTAAGTTTGATAAAATAGCTCATGCTGTTCCTGAAAGTATTGGTGGCCATAAGAATTTAATCTGCTATGAAGAGTGTGATAAATGTAATGAGGCTTTTGGTGAAGGTATAGAAAGGAACCTTTGCGAATGGTTTGATTTTAGACGTAGCACACATCAAGTAAAGAAAAAATCCGGCGGAGTCCCTAAGACCTACGGTCGCAATTATGTTATTGAGGACAAGAAAGTCAGTCTTTTTCTTGACAAAGATATAACTGAAGAAATAAAACTTGTAGGCTCTGGAACTATTACACTTCAGGGAATTTATCGTGCACTTTGTAAGATTGCGATAGACTTGATAGATAATGAATTTCTCGATCAACTAAAGACAACTATCAAATGGATTCGGTTTGGACGGCCGAAATCTTCTCATTATCCTCAAATAGCTCAAATGCACGGTTTGTATGAAGTAAAAGAACCAATGGTATACATCTGTAGTCGTAAAGACAGGCGTGATACAGACACTGCCCCTTTGCATTTATGTGTTTTTCGCATTTTTGATTTGGCATTCTTGTATGTGCTTCCTCATGTTAATGATAGAATGGTTTTTCATGAAAATTATACGAGGTGTATTCCTACAGAAGCATTTAAGGTGTTAGGCCTCACTGGAAATTGGGAATGGGACTCATATGATACTACAGAAGAACGCAATCCTCACGTGTGGCTTGATTTGTCTAATTCAAAAAGAGAAGCATCGGATAAAAAGGAGAAAGCTCCTATTGAGAAGCTACGAGTTGAGCGCAAACCTACAAATTCGATTGAATTTATAGACCCTAAAATAACTGTAACGGATATTTTAAAAAGAGATTTGGAATCTATTTGTTTTACTCAGGCAGATAATTTGCAAAGCGTTTATGGAAATGTGTCTGCTATGGCCATTGTTGACTTATCTCAAAGAACACCATTATTTGTTAGGTTGAGTATAACATATGAAGATATAAGTCAAGGTGAGAAATTGGCAACAGTCGTATATGCAGCTCAAATTTCTCCAATAGTTTTGCATCAACAGATGAATTTATACAAAGATGGCTCTTTAAGTTTGAATCAAGATTTATTTGTGTGTATTTTAGAAATAATGTTGGATAACTTATATATTGAGATTTTAGCTAAACATGCAAATTTCCCTTATACAAGGGAACTTCTATATGTGAATAATGTGAGAGAATTGTTGAATAACATGCAACTAATTTTCATGAAAGAAGGACAAATGTTTGGCAAAGTACAAGGTAGGAAGATTTGGCATACGGGGTATTAAGATGCTAAACATATCCAAATAACAAAAAACATTCGCTTATTACGCTTAAAATGAAATAAATTCACTACTTTTGCTATAAATAGATGCAATTATGGAAGATATAAACCGTATAAAAGTAGTTTTGGTCGAGAAAAAACGCACCAACAAATGGTTGGCCGAACAACTTGGAGTTAATCCATCAACCGTTTCAAAATAGTGTACCAACTCTTCTCAACCAGACCTTAATAGCCTGCTCAAAATTTCAGATTTACTTGGGGTTGATATAAAAGAGTTAATCGTTAGAGAGTATAAACAATATTTGATGTCACAAGACAAATAATAGCGTTTTAAGACTTATTTGTTTTAAGATTTTATAGATATGCGCACACGAGAAGAACAAATAGCATTGCTAGAACATCTCCTTGATATCGCTCGCAAACGTAAAGAAGTGGGTGAAACAGAATGGTTAGAGTTTAAGACAAATATTAGCGAGTCACATAGTAGCATCACTTACGAAGGTGTTGGTAAATACATATCAGGAATATCCAATGTCGCTTGTTTAAAAGATAAAGCGTATGGATATTTGGTATTGGGTGTTCAAGACGGCACTTGGGATGTTGTTGGTACAAACCTCCGTATGGCAGAAGCGAAGATTAGCAACCAGGATTATGAACTATGGTTGAGAAAGAATCTCTCTCCAATGATTTCTTTTGAAATAGAGGATTTTGATTATAATGGCAATCACATTGTAATGTTTATCATCCCTGCGACCAATTCTGAGCCTGTTAACTTTAAAGGCGAAGCCTTTCTTCGTATAGGAAGCAATTTAACTAAGCTAAAAGATTTTCCTGACTATATACGAAAAATATACCATTCTCAAAACGATTGGAGTGGTGAAATTATAGAAGAAGCTACTTTTGAAGACCTTGATCAAGAAGCGATAGCCAAAGCTCGTGAATGGTATGCAAACAAGCATGAGCATTTGCGTGAGGAAATGAAAACTTGGGACGATGTAACATTCTTGAATAAAGCAAGAATAACCAAAAAGGGGAAAATAACCAATACGGCCATTCTGTTGCTAGGAAAACCTGAAAGTGAACACTTAATATCACCAGCCATAGCTCGCATTCGTTGGATATTAAAGGATTCTAATGGAAACGAACGTGATTATAGTATTGAGACATGTCCTTTTGTACTGGCTGTAAGTCGTATCTTTTCCAAGATTCGCAATTTAAAATATAGATACATGAATCCCGCTTTATTGGAATTAGTGCCTGATGAACTTGAAACATACGATCCATTTACGATCCGTGAGGCATTAAATAATGCTATAGCGCATCAGGACTATTCATATCATGGGATGATTAATGTAATAGAACATGAGGACCGGTTAATATTTTCTAATGTAGGCGGCTTTATTCCAGACAACATACATAATGTATTGCAGAATGATGCTCCAGAAGAACGATATAGAAACCCATTCCTTGTAGGTGCAATGGTAGAACTGAAAATGGTTGATACAATTGGAAGTGGTATTCGCAGAATGTTTAACCTTCAGAGGCAGCGCTTTTTCCCAATGCCTGACTATGATTTCACTGATAATAAAGTTAAGTTGACGATTGTTAGTAAAGTACTTGATATGGATTATGCTGCACTGTTGGCAAAGGATCACTCACTAAACTTGATGGAAATGGAACTTTTGAGTCGAATTCAAATGCATCGAAACTTGACGGATTACGAAATAGCTTACCTCCGCAAAAGGAAATTAGTAGAAGGACGTAAAAATGCATTGTATGTTGCAAAAACGGTCGCTAGCAATATAGGGAAAAAAGCAGATTATACTAAAAACAAAGGATTGGATGATAAGTATTACAAAGATCTCCTATCTAAGTTTATTAAACAGCATAAGAAAGTAAGTCGCAAAGATGTAGATGAATTATTGCTTACCAAACTTCCAGAGGCCTTAACCGAGAAACAAAAGATAACCAAAATTGGCCATCTCCTTTCTGCATTAAAGAAAGCTGGAGAAATCCACCTTGGAGAAAAGAAAATGTGGGAGTATATCGGTGGCGAATAGAGTTCTCGCACGAAGATTAAATTGCGAGAAAATTGCGAGAAGTTTGCGAGAAATCAGGATGTAAATGTCTTAATTTTAATCAAATACAGTTCTCGCACCTTCAAGTAATATATAATATAAAAAAACAATTATCGTTCTGCATCTTAACATAAATAGCAGATACTCAAATGATGATTTCTCCAAATTTAAAACTAGGTTGAATAAAGAATACCAGGTTTTAAAATAGAAAATGGACAAATGGAATCAATACGGATTATGGAAGATTTCAATTGGGAAGCATATGAAAGTAGCCAAACTTTATCAAGTTTAAGTGCCGAAGAACTTGAGAAAGCTTATAACGGAATCACAAACACCGTTAAAAAAGAAGAGATTGTTGATGGAACCGTTATTGCCATGAACAAAAGAGAAGTTGTTGTAAATATAGGTTATAAATCAGACGGAATAATTTCAGCATCAGAATTTCGATATAATCCAGATTTAAAGGTTGGTGATATTGTTGAAGTCCTTGTCGAAAACGGATCATCAAAAAATGGACAGCTAATTCTTTCTCATAGGAAAGCTCGTAGTAAAAAAGCTTGGGAAAAAGTTAATCAAGCATATGAGAATAATGAAACTATCTCTTGTTACGTGAAAAGCCGTACCAAAGGTGGTATGATTGTTGATATATATGGTTTTGAAGCATTCTTACCAGCTTCTCAAATAGATATTGTAAGGGTTTCAGATCTTGATGTCTATATAGGTAAGAACTTAGATGTAAAAATAAACAAAATTAATAAGGAATTTAAGAATGTAGTGGTCAGCCATAAGATTGTAATGACTGAAAAGCTACAGAAGAAAAGCTCTGACAAGACACTTTTAAAAGACATATGGCAGAAACATACAGAAGTTCAAGAACAGATATTACGACAAAGAACGGCTCAGCGGATTTTCCTGGTTGGTAATCTTTCTTTTAAGCGTATAGCCTAGCCAGTCTGAACATGAAGAATTTCAGATCAGCCACCCCTCTTAACCGGCTTCGAAAAGCTTTGATTTTAGCATTGA